>ENA-OWPN01000242-OWPN01000242.1-human-gut-metagenome-genome-assembly--contig:-NODE-242-length-92347-cov-5.286926_pt1 | contig 92347 bp, 83 predicted proteins | sample MGYA00248266_ERZ651850 | MGnify/ENA primary metagenome ERZ651850 (study PRJEB26924, sample SAMEA4378296) | human gut metagenome | biome: human gut; feature: human-associated habitat; material: faeces... | reverse complement strand
TGATGACCTGCTCACGGGAGGTGATGTTGAAGGCCACGCAGGTCTCGGAGTTCAGACCCAGTTCCTTGAAGTTCTCGACCTTGGCCTTGGAAGCGTTGTAGACGATGAAGTCGGGCTTGAAGTTCTTCAGCTCCTCCTCGGAGGGACGGATGAACATGTTGGTGACGAAGTGTGCCTGCCATGCCACTTCCATGATGAAGCGGACGGCCATGCGGGTGTCGGGGTTCGCGCCGCAGAAAGCGTCAACCACGTACAGCTTCTTGTTGCACAGCTCCTTGACGGCCAGCTCCTTGACGGTCGCCCAGGTGGACTCGCTCATGGGATGGTTGTCGTTCTTGTAGCCGTCGCTGGTCCACCACACGGTGTCCTTGGAGTTGGCGTCCATAACGATGTACTTGTCTTTGGGGGAGCGGCCGGTGTACACGCCGGTCATGACGTTGACAGCGCCCAGCTCGGTGAGCTGACCCTTTTCGTAGCCGGTGAGGGTGGGATCCATCTCGGCGTCGAACAGCGCCTCATAAGAGGGGTTGTGGACGATCTCGGTGGTACCGGAGATACCATAATGCTTCAAGTCGATTGCCATAATACAGTAACCTCTTTCATTATAATGTAGATATGGAGGTCACGCCAAGCCCTTCTTTCTGTTCTGGCTTGATTCCCCATATTTTTCGATTGTATCATACACTATCGATATAAAAAAATCAATATAAAATGTGTGAATTTTTTACTTCCGCCGGGGCAGGCGCTTCAAAAGCTGTTCACCCCAGGTGAACACAATGGCCGCAATCAGCGACAGCGCCGCCACCGCAAAGGGCTGAATCCAGGCCTCGGCGTTTTCCGAAAAAACGGTCAGCATCGCAGGGCGGCAGAATCTGGTGTAGACGGAAAGAATCTGCATGTGCAGGATATAGACGTAGGTCGACCACGCGCCGAATTTCCCCACGCAGGCAGAAAGGAACCCCCGCTCCTTTGTGACCGTGGGATGGTATGTCATGAACAGCAGCAGCGCCGGAATCTCCAGCAACGTACCCATGGCCGCCTGCCCCATGCCTACCGTAAAATACTGCATGATTCCAAGAATAAAGCCCGCCAATGCCAGCGCCAGGAGCTTGCCGGAGGTGAGGTTAAAATTTGTAAGGATCCGCTCCTGATATTCCCGTAGAAAAATACCCAGAGTAAACATCGGAAGTCCCCAGAAAAAACCGTTGCGGTACAGCAGATACGGCACACTCAATCCAGCCACGGGAGCCAGACATCCCAAGGCAAGAAAAACCGCAAAAAGGCTGAAGGCTGCACAATACAACGGCCGGTAACTCACCGGCTCGTCACCAAAAAAGCGGACATAGAGATACAGAACCAGGTAGCACAGGCATACGGATGTCAGATACCAGAGCTGTGCATTCCGTGGATCCTGATGCAGAAGCAGCCAGTTCATAATTTCTTCCCGTTTTGGAAAATAGGTTATCAGAAATGCTACAGAACTGCCGCCGGTGAGTTCTGTGGTAATTATCCCAAAAGCCACCGAGGCCAACATTGCTACAAGATAGAGCCGCAGAAGATGTTTTATGCGGCGTGTCAATGTCCGTTGACTCGCACCATAGTTAAAATATCCGGTAATGGCAAAGAACAAAGGCACCGCACTATTGGCAAGGATAAGCATCCATCCCTCTGTCTTTCCCGGGAAGGGGACATGCAGAAATACCACAAAAATAGCTGCCACCATCTTGAAGCATTCCATAGCCTGATTTCTGACCCGGGCATTTGCAGGGGCGATCCGTTCGGTGGGCATGTCGGTTCTCTCCTTTTTGCTTTTTTCAACAGTCTAGCATACTTCCGCCGAAAACGCAACTGCGGTCGGCAATTTACGGCGCCGCCCACCGCCCCCCATTCCCTAATCTTCGGCAAAGAAACGATATAAATATACCGAAAAAGCAAAAAAATGTATTTACAACCTTTCCCCCTTGTGCTAGTATATATCTTGGTGGGAGTTGGGACTTCCCCCGTTTCCCCTTCGTGTTTTTAACCATGATCCGCTTCCCGGCTCTTGGTCTAAAAATATACGGGCAAATCGGCACCCCCGATGCGTCCACTTAAATTCCATCTACGGAGGTTACATACAAATGGCTCAAAAAGTTCAGTTTGTGGAGACCGTGCTGCGTGACGCAAATCAGTCTCTCATCGCAACCCGCCTGCCTTACGACAAGTTTGCTCCCATGTTGGAGACCATCGATAAGACCGGCTACTACGCAGTTGAGTGCTGGGGCGGCGCTACCTTTGACGTCTGCCTGCGCTACCTGAACGAAGATCCCTGGGAGCGTCTGCGCAAGATCCGCGCCGCCGTGCCCAACACCAAGCTGCAGATGCTGCTGCGCGGTCAGAATGTTCTGGGTTACTCCCACTACCCCGATGACTTTGTCAAGCTTTTCGTGCAGAAGTCTGTGGAAAACGGCATTGACATCATCCGCATCTTCGACGCCCTCAACGATACGAACAACCTGAAGGTCGCCATGGAAGCCACCGTAAAGGCCGGCGCCATCGCCTCCGGCACTCTGTCCTACACCACCTCTCCCGTCCACACCCAGAAGAAGTACGTGGAAATGGTGAAGGAGCTGAAGGAAATGGGCGCCTCCACCATCTGCATCAAGGATATGGCCGGTATCATGGGTCCCAAGGAAGCTTACGATCTGGTTTCCGCCATTAAGGACGCCACTCCCGAGCTGCCCATCGACCTGCATACCCACTCCACCACCGGTCTTGCCTTCATGACCTACCTGAAGGCCGTGGAAGCCGGCGTGGACATTATCGACACCGCCATTTCTCCCTTCTCCGGCGGCACCTCCCAGCCCGCCACCGAGACCCTGGCCTACGCCCTGCGTCAGCTGGGCTACGAGGTTGATCTGGACGACAAGTGCACCAAGAAGATGGCCGACTACTTCAAGGTCGTCCGTGACGACTACATCAAGGACGGCACCCTGATGCCCAAGTCCATGGCCACCGATACCCAGTGCCTGACCTATCAGATTCCCGGCGGCATGCTCAGCAATCTGCTCAGCCAGCTGAAGCAGGTCAACGCCCTTGACCGCTTCGACGAGGTTCTGGTGGAGACACCCAAGGTTCGTAAGGACATGGGTTATCCCCCGCTGGTCACCCCCACCTCTCAGATGGTCGGCGTGCAGGCCGTGCGCAACGTGCTGGACGGCCAGCGCTACAAGTCCGTCTCCAAGGAAATCAAGGCTTACTGCCGCGGCGAGTACGGCCGTACTCCCGCGCCCATCGACCCCGAAATCCAGAAGATGATCCTGGGCGACGAGCAGCCTCTGACCGTCCGCTACGCCGACACCCTGGAGCCTGTCGTGGACAAGACCCGGGAGAAGCTGGGCGATCTGGCCCGCTCCGACGAGGACGTGCTGAGCTACATTGCCTTCCCCAACCTGGCCGAGAAGTTCTTCGAGGAACGCAAGGCCAAGGAAGAGAACGTTGCTACCTACTCCATCGTGGAGTGCTAAGGAGGTACCGTTATGGTGTTAACTTCCACTTTGACGGATATCGGCTTTGTTGACGCCGCCGTCGTCGCGCTGCTGGGCTACGCCGTGGTATTCTTTGGCCTGGTTCTGCTGATGATCGTCGTCATCGGCATGGGCAAGATCTTCATCGCCAAGGAGAAGAAGGTTGCCGCCCACTCTGACGCCGCCAAGGCCGCCATTGCCGCCGCCCCCGAGGCTCCCGCCGCCGACGCCCCCGCCGCTCCCGGCACCGCCGGCAAGCTGAAGCTCTACGATGTCGAGCCGAAAACCGCCGCTATGCTTATGGCCATCGTGGCCGACAAGATGGGCAAGCCCCTGAACGAGCTGCGCTTCATTTCCATTAAGGAGGTCAAATAATCATGAAATACAAAGTGACTCTGAACGGCCGCACCTATGAGGTGGAGGTCGAAGCCGGCAAGGCCATGCTGCTGGATGAGTACGAGGCCATTGTCCCCGCTGCCGCCCCTGTCGCTGCTCCCGCCGCCGCCCCTGCCCCCGTGGCCGCTCCCGCGGCTGCTCCCGCCCCCGCCGCTGCCGCTCCCGTGGCCGGTGACGCCGTCACCGCTCCCATGCCCGGCAACATCCTGAAGGTGAACGTCACCCCAGGCCAGGCCGTGAAGGAGGGCGACGTTCTGGTGGTTCTGGAAGCCATGAAGATGGAGAACGAAATTCTGGCGCCCAAGGCCTGCACCGTGAAGCAGGTTCTGGTTTCCAAGGGCTCCACTGTTGACACCGGCGCTACTCTGGTTGTCCTCGGCTAAGGAGGATACACCATGAGCATCAATGTTGGTGAAGTCCTGTTAAATCTGTGGCAGAAGTCCGGCTTCAACGCCATTTTCGTCGGCTTTGCCGACGGCGGCTGGCAGAATCTGGTGATGCTGATCATCGCCTGTGTACTGCTGTACCTGGGCATTGTCAAGAAATTCGAGCCGCTGCTGCTGGTGGGCATTGCCTTCGGCTGCCTGCTGTCCAACCTGCCCCTGGGCGGTCTTTACCACCAGGAGCTGTGGGACAACTTCATGAATCCCGCAAGTGACCTGTATCACAGCTACGGCGCCATCATGCGGGAAGGCGGTCTGCTGGATATCTTCTATATCGGCGTCAAGACCTCCCTGTACCCCTGCCTGATCTTCATGGGCGTGGGCGCCATGACCGATTTTGGCCCCCTGCTTAGCAATCCCAAGAGCCTGCTGCTGGGCGCTGCCGCACAGCTGGGCGTGTTCGTTGCCTTCCTGGGCGGCGTGCTGCTGGGCTTTACCGGCCCCCAGTCCGCTTCCATCGGCATCATCGGCGGCGCGGACGGCCCCACCGCCATCTTCCTGACCACCCGCCTGGCTCCTGAGCTGCTGGGCGCCATCGCCGTGGCCGCTTACTCCTACATGGCGCTAATCCCGCTGATCCAGCCCCCCATCATGAACCTGCTGACCTCCGCCGAGGATCGCAAAATCAAGATGGTGCAGACCCGTACCGTGTCCAAGGCCGAGAAGATCATCTTCCCCATCGTGGTGGTGATCTTCGTGGCGCTGCTGCTGCCTGACACTGCGCCTCTGATTGGCTGCCTGATGCTGGGCAACCTGTTCAAGGAGACCGGCGCCACCGACCGTCTCAGCGACACCGCGCAGAACGCGCTGATGAACATCGTCACCATTCTGCTGTCCACCGCCGTGGGCGCCACCATGGTCGGCTCCACCTTCCTGACTGCCAGCACCCTGAAGATCGTGGTTCTGGGCGTCGTGGCCTTCGGCATTTCCACTGCCGGCGGTCTGTGGGGCGGCAACGTGATGTGCAAGCTCACCGGCCGGAAGGTCAACCCCCTGATCGGCTCCGCCGGCGTTTCCGCCGTTCCCATGGCTGCCCGTGTGTCCAACACCGTCGGCCAGAAGAACAACCCCTCCAACTTCCTGCTGATGCACGCCATGGGTCCCAACGTGGCCGGCGTTATCGGCTCCGCCATCGCGGCCGGCTTCCTGCTGTCCGTGTTCGGTTAATTCCATATGGTTCGCAACCGTGCCGGAGTAAATCTCCGGCACGGTTTTTTGCTGCCGCCGATTGCATTTCGCAAAGGGCTGTGCTACACTTTGCTTATCAAAATGTCGTAAAAGGGGAGAAACCATATGCGCTACATCCGCATCACAAGGGAAAATATCGACGCCGAGCACATCTGCTGCGCCATGTCGGGGAAGCAGAGCGTCGCAAAGAAGGCGTGGCTCAGGGAGCGGTTCGCGGAGGGGCTGGTTTTTTACCGGAGCGAGGAACGGGGCAAGTGCTTCATCGAGTACATCCCGGCGGAGAACGCCTGGGTTCCCATCGACGCGCCGGGGTATCTTTACATCGACTGCCTGTGGGTCGCCGGTTCCATGAAGGGGCATGGGTATTCCTCCGATCTGCTTGCCGAGTGCATCCGGGACGCCCAGGCTCAGGGGCGGGAGGGGATCTGCATTCTTTCCGCGGAGGGGAGAAAGAGGGAGTTTCTTTCCGACCCCAAGTATCTGGCCAACAAGGGCTTCACCGTCGCGGACACTTCGGATTGCGGGATCACCCTCATGTATCTGCCGCTGACGCCGTCGGCGGAAAAGCCAAAGTTCAAGGAATGTGCCAGACATCCGGAAATCAAGGAGGACGGCTTTGTTCTCTACTATACGGATCAGTGTCCGTTCACCTATTACTGGGTGCCCCGGGTGGCGGAGGCCGCCGCGGAACACGGCATTCCCCTGAAAACCGTCCGGATCGCAGACAAAGAAACCGCGCAGAATCTCCCCGCCCCGGTGACCACCTACGCGCTGTTCCGGGACGGGAAGTTCGTGACCCACGCCATTCAGTCCGACAAGAAGTTCCTCGCCCTCGCGGGGGTGAAGGGCTGACATTTGAGCAGGGTTTTTCGGTTCACCATGTATTTTTTGTGAATGAACTGACATGCACCCAGCGGGAACAAGCCTGTCATTGGCTTTATTTCCACTGGGTGCCTGTTTTACATTCATCCGATGCCGTCCGCAACGGGCAGAATCTGGCACATCGAATTTATGGCACGACGAAACAGAAGGATTATAACCACCTTTCCCTGGGAGCTGTTTGCTATCGCTTTCCGGCGGCAACGGCCACATCCGTACATCCGGTATTTTCCATTGATTTGAACCGGGATCCCCAGGACGGTTCCGAGGTTGACCGCAAGCGCTCCACACGCTGCAACCTGCATCCGGATAGACCAAAGCTGCATGTGCCGCCTGCGGGTGGCTTTCCTCTGCGAGACTCTTAAAATATGGATGGGCGCCCGGAAAGGGCGCCCGTTCTTTGCTTAGCAGCCGCAGCCGCAGCCGTTATTGTTGTTCTCGCAGCCGTTCCAGCCGCCGCAGTTGCACAGCAGGAGGATCAGAATGACGATCCACCACCAGTTGTTGTTCAGGCAGCCGCACAGACCGTTGTTGTTGCACATAGAAGTTACCTCCGATATCGAATTTTGAGCTTTGCCGCTCATTCCATCGTATTCCGGAGACGAAAAAATGTGCAGTGGGCAGGCGCACCGCGAAAAATATCCCGCAGAGGGCGCTCGCCGGCGCACCCTATACGGAAAAGTCCCCGGCAGGCATACCGCTTGCCGGGGACGAATGCTATTTTGGGTACGGTTCTTTCCTGCCGGTCTGCCCCAGCAGATAGTCGATGCTGACGTGGTAGAAGTCCGCCAATGTGCGAAGCACCTCCGTTGGGATGTCCCGCTTGCCGGTCTCGTAATGGGAGTAGCAAGCCTGGGTGCAGTGAAGCAGCCGCGCGATATCCTCCTGCTTGAGGTCATGATCCTCCCGCAGATTCCGAATGCGTTCATACATGGCGTACGCTCCTCAATCCAGATGCTCTCCCTCGTCCCGGTAGGCGCTTTCCAGCGGGGAGGCGGCGCTGGCCTCGGACTGGTACCTGCCGACTACCTTTGCAGCCAGGTCTACCGGAAGCAGCGTTCCCGCGCCGGCGACGCAGCCGCCGGGACAGGCCATGCCCTCCAGCAGATAGCCCTTGTACTTGCCCGCCTTGGCCATCAGCATCAGCTTGCGGCATTCCCGCAGCCCCTCTGCCCGGGCGGTCTTGACCTCCAGCTCCGGATGCTCCTGACCGATGAGCGCCGTCACCGCACCGGCGACACCGCCGGATACGGCGAAGCCGCGGCCGGCGGCGGTGCCTTCGTTCAGGGCGTTCTCCTCGGGAACCGCGGCAAAGTCCACACCCTTGGCCTCGAACATGCCCTGCAATTCCTCAAAGGTCAGCACGAAATCCACGTCGGAGCGGATGTCCGCCCGGATGGCCTCCAGCTTTTTCGCGGCGCAGGGGCCGACGAACACCACCTTGCAGCCGGGAAGCTCCTTCTTCACCAGCCGGGCGGTGAATACCATGGGGGTCAGGGTCATGGAGATTTTCTTCATTTCTCCGGGGTACAGCTTCTCGATCATGGAGTGCCAGGCGGGACAACAGGAGGTCGCCATATAGTCCTGCTGCTCCGGCACCTTTTCCAGAAAGTCCTTGGCTTCCTCAATGGTACACATATCCGCGCCCACGGCGACCTCCACCACCCGGTCAAAGCCCAGCACCTTCATGGCGCTGACGAATTTGCCGGGGGTGGAGAGCTTGCCGAACTGGCCGATGAATGCGGGGGCGACGATGGCGATGACCCGGTCGCCCTTGAGAATGGACTGAATGACCTGGAAGATCTGACCCTTGTCCACAATGGCGCCGAAGGGGCAGGACACCAGACACTGTCCGCAGGCAACGCACTTGTCCTGATGGATGACGGCCTTGCCATGCTCGTCGGAGCCGATGGCGTCCATACCGCAGGCCGCCTGACAGGGGCGCTCCATGTGGATGATGGCGTGGTAGGGACAGGCGCCCGCGCACTTGCCGCACTTGATGCACTTTTCCGGGTCAATGTGACTTTTGCCGTTGACGAAGGAGACCGCACCCTTGGGGCAGACCTTCTGGCAGGAGGCGGCCAGACAGTTCTGGCAGTTCTCCGTCACCCGGTACTGATTTGTAGGGCAGGCGTGACAGGCATAGGGAATAATGTTAATCAGCGGCGGCTCGTAATACTGCTCGGCAATGGCGGCGGCGTCCATGCCCTCGGTCATCAGGCTGCGGGTCTGGATGGGGCGGATGGACAGACCCATGGCAAGCCGCACCCGCTCTCCGGCGATGGCGCGTTCCAGGAAAATAGACTCCCGGTGCAGGGGCTGGTCGCCGGGGACGATCTTGAAGGGCAGGTCCTCCGCCTGGGTGTAGTCGCCGCCGTTGTAGGCCATGCGGGCGACCTCGGTGAATACGTTTTTGCGAATGTCTGTGATCAGCGATGGGATTCCTCTCATGTGGTATTTCCTCCGTATAAACTGCGGGGGGAGAAGGGCGGCGCCCCCTCCCGGTGGATACTCTGGCAAAGCCATTGTACCACATCAGGCGGAAAGTTTCCATAGAAAAAATCCCGCATATTCATATCCTGGGGACATAGGTTGTACTACGAATCGTTTGGAGGGATGATTATGAAGCGGATGATATGTGCCGCGGCGCTGATCCTGGCGCTGTGCCGGCTTGCGCTGCCGGTGTCGGCGGCAGCGCTGGACGTGGCGGGAAAGAGCGCGGTGCTGATGGATGTCGCCACCGGAACCATTCTGTATGAGTCCAATTCCCATGAGCGCCTTGCCCCTGCCAGCGTGACCAAGGTCATGACCATGCTGCTGATTATGGAAGCGGTGGATTCCGGGAAGATCGCCCTGACGGATACGGTGACGGCCTCCGAGACCGCCGCCGCCAAGGGGGGCAGCCAGATTTACCTGAAGGCGGGGGAGACCATGCCCGTTTCCGACATGCTCAAATCCATCGCGGTGTCCTCGGCCAACGACTGCGCCTGCGCCATGGCGGAGCATATCGCGGGCAGCGAAAGCGCCTTCGTCGCCATGATGAACCAGCGGGCGCAGGAGCTGGGGATGAACGACACCACCTTCGTCAACTGCACCGGCCTGGACGACGGGGCGGACGCCGTGAATCACCGAACCTCCGCCTACGACATTGCCCTCATGTCCCGGCAGCTGCTGAAATACCATCCCCTCATCAAGAACTACACCACCATCTGGATGGACACCGTGCGGGGCGGCGCCTTCGGCCTTTCCAACACCAACAAGCTCATCCGCTTCTATTCCGGCGCCACGGGGCTGAAAACCGGCTTTACCTCCGGGGCGGGGTACTGCCTGTCGGCGTCGGCCATGCGGGACGGCATGGAGCTGGTCGCCGTGGTCATGGGGGCGGAGACCAGCCAGTCCCGGAACGCCGCCTGCAAGTCATTGCTGGACTACGGCTTCGCCAATTTCGCGGTGGTCAGCCCGGACTTGAGCGACTGCGAGAACCAAATTCCGGTGCGCCTGGGAAAGGACGCCGGGGTGAGCGCGGTGCCGGAAGCGGACATGGCGCTGCTCATTGACAAGGCGCAGAAAAGCGGCGTCACCAGCGAGGTGACGCTGGAGCCCACCGTCACGGCCCCCGTCAGCCGGGGGCAGCGCCTGGGGACGCTCACGGTGAAATCCGGCGACCAGGTTCTGAAGGAGGTTCCGCTGGTGGCGGCGCAGGCGGTGGAGCGCCTGTCCTACGGGGAAATTTACCGGATGGTACTGATGCGGGCGGCCATGGCCAAAACGGACACCCCGGAGGCCGCAAAAATTCCCGAAAAAATGTAAAAAACCTATTTACTTTTTCGCTTCTTTCGTGTATATTTGACTGCGAACAGAGTAGGAGACCTCGCGTTAAGTGCCATCGGGACGGGGAGTTTGCCCGAAGGACGAAGGAATGTTCCACGATGGGGTCACCGCACCCGCTGTTGCATATGGGATAACCTCCTTTATGTAGCAACGATACTCGGTCGGGCGAATGGTCGCGGCTTTTAGCGTTGCCCTTCCCCACGGGTTATATGTGTCTGCAATCTGCCTCCCCTTTCGGCGAAAAGCCGCAAGGGGAGTTTTTGCATACACGATTCCGTAGGGTCAATGCGGGAGCATGGGATCATCGCTGCATGAAAGGAGGACTTTTTATGTCCAGATTACAAAAGAGCAATACCCTGTATGCCCATCCGTTTTCCAAAGCCTACTGGCGTGACGCCGCCGCTGAGCTGAAGGACACCCATATGCTGGTGTTCGCGGCGCTCATGATCGCCCTGCGTCTGGTTATGAAGCAGCTGGCCATTCCCATTACACCCTTCCTGAAGATCAACACCGCCTTCTTCATCAATGCCCTGGGTGCCATGGTCTTTGGCCCCGTAATGGCCATGCTGTCCGCCTGCATCACGGACGTGCTGGGCTACGTCATCCGGCCGGAAGGCATCTATTTCCTGCCCTTTATCCTGACGGAGGTCGGCGGTTCCCTGGTGTTCGCCCTGTTCCTGTACCGGGCAAAGGTCACAACGACCCGGGTACTGCTCAGCCGGTTCACCGTCAGCCTGGTCATCAATGTGCTGCTCCAGACCCCCATTATGATGTGGTACTATGCCCTTTACATGGACGGCAAGCAGTATACCCTTGCCATGGTCGTCCCCGGCATGATCAAGAACATTTTTATGTTCCCCATCGAGTCCGTGCTGCTGACGCTGTTTTTGGGCGTGATGCTGCCCATCACCAACCGTCTCGGCCTGACCTACAGCGTAGGTCGCTCCAAGGAAGCCCTGAAATTCAACAAGAAGCAGATCGCCACCCTGGCGGTGCTGTTCGTCCTGGGCTGCGGCTGCGTGGCAGGATACCTGGGCTACTACTATGAGAACAACTCCCTGACGAAGAATTACTCTGCCGAGCAGGTGGTGGAGAAGAACCAGGAGATGTACGGCATTATTTCCGAGCGCACCCGGGGGAACAAGCCCTCCGTGGCCGTGGTCGAGTATGCGAAAAAGCCCTTCCTGAGTAAGGAAGTGACCTACACCGTGGCTTACTACGCCATCACCCCCGCCGACGGCTCCGCCGCGGAGAATTTTGACCAGACAGGGCTTTGGAGTCTGAAAAAGACCCCGGCCTCCAAGAACGAGAACCTGACCCGCCTGGGTACGGCCGTGATCGTCTGTAACGACAGCAGCGGTGAGGTGCTGCAATACACCTACACCCCCGGCGCATGACCTCAATACATACCCCAAAAGGACACGCTTTCGCGTGTCCTTTTTTTGCATCTGCGGCACGAAACCTCCATGTGTTGCAGGAAAGATGTCAAACTGCATATTCCCAAACGGCTTTTTTTGGAATTCTGCATAAAAATTGCAAAAAGGTTTGCATTTTGTGAAAGAGCGTGTTATACTGTGTGGGCGACACAAAATAGGATTCAAAAATGCAACATTAAAATTGAAAATGGCACACGCAAAGAACTGAAAGGGGTAATGGAAGTATGTCTCACAAGTATGTATACCTATTCACCGAAGGAAACGGTAGAATGCGGGAACTCCTGGGCGGAAAAGGCGCTAATTTGGCCGAAATGACCAACATTGGACTGCCGGTCCCCCAGGGGTTTACTATTTCCACGGAAGCCTGTACCAAATATTATGAAGACGGCCGCCAGATCAATGACGATATCAAGGCCGAGATCATGTCCTACGTGGACAAGCTGGAGGAGATTACCGGCAAGAAGTTCGGCGACCACGAGAATCCGCTGCTGGTTTCCGTCCGTTCCGGCGCCCGGGCGTCCATGCCCGGCATGATGGATACCATCCTGAACCTGGGCTTAAACGAGGACGTGGTGAACGTCATGGCCGCCAAGTCCGGCAATCCCCGCTGGGCGTGGGACTGCTACCGCCGGTTCATCCAGATGTACTCCGACGTGGTCATGGAAGTGGGCAAGAAGTATTTTGAAGCCCTCATCGACCGGATGAAGGAGCGCAAGGGCGTGACCCAGGACGTGGAGCTGGACGCCAGCGACCTGAAGGAGCTGGCCTCCCAGTTCAAGGCCGAATATAAGAGCAAGCTGGGCGTGGATTTCCCCACCGACCCCAAGGAGCAGCTGATGGGCGCCATCAAGGCCGTGTTCCGCTCCTGGGATAACCCCCGCGCCAACATTTACCGTCGTGAAAACGACATCCCCTATTCCTGGGGCACTGCCGTCAACGTCCAGTCCATGGCCTTCGGCAATATGGGCGACGACTGCGGCACCGGCGTTGCCTTCACCCGGAATCCTGCCACCGGCGAGAAGAAGCTGTTCGGCGAATTTCTGACCAACGCCCAGGGCGAAGACGTGGTGGCGGGCGTCCGCACCCCCATGCCCATCTCCGAAATGGCGGAGAAATTCCCCGAGGCCTTTGCCCAGTTTACCAAGGTCTGCCAGATCCTGGAAAGCCACTACCACGACATGCAGGACATGGAGTTCACCGTGGAAGCCGGCAAGCTGTATATGCTCCAGACCCGTAACGGCAAGCGTACCGCCCCCGCCGCGCTGAAGATCGCCTGCGACCTGGTGGACGAGGGTATGATCGACGAGAAGCAGGCGGTCGCCATGATCGAGCCGAGAACCCTGGATACCCTGCTCCATCCCCAGTTCGACGCCAAGGCGCTGAAGGCCGCGCAGCCCGTCGGCCGCGCCCTGGCTGCGTCTCCCGGAGCCGCCTGCGGCCGCATCGTCTTCACCGCTGAGGACGCCAAGGCCTGGGCTGACCGGGGCGAAAAGGTGGTTCTGGTTCGTCTGGAGACTTCCCCCGAGGACATCGAGGGCATGATGTCCGCCCAGGGCATCCTCACCGTCCGGGGCGGCATGACCTCTCACGCTGCCGTCGTGGCTCGCGGCATGGGCCGCTGCTGCGTCTCCGGCTGCACCGAGATCAAGATGGACGAGGAAAACAAGAAGTTCGTTCTGGCGGGCAAGACCTACCGCGAGGGCGACTGGCTGAGCCTGGACGGCTCCACCGGCTGCATCTATGACGGCATCATCGAGACCCGGGACGCGGAGATCGCCGGTGAGTTTGGCCGCATCATGGGCTGGGCTGACAAGTACCGCCGTCTGCGGGTGCGCACCAACGCCGACACCCCCCGTGACGCCATCAGAGCCAGAGAGCTGGGCGCCGAGGGCATCGGCCTGTGCCGTACCGAGCATATGTTCTTCGAGGAAGGCCGTATCGCCTCCTTCCGGGAAATGATCTGCTCCGATACCGTGGAGGAGCGGGAGGCCGCGCTGGCCAAGATCCTGCCCATGCAGCAGGCCGACTTCGAGGCGCTGTACGAGGCCATGGAGTCCTACCCCGTGACCATCCGGTTCCTGGATCCCCCTCTCCACGAGTTCGTTCCCAACACCGAGGAAGAGATCGCCGCGCTGGCCAAAACCCAGGGCAAGACCGTCCAGCAGATCAAGGATATCATCGCGTCCCTGCACGAGTTCAACCCCATGATGGGTCACCGCGGCTGCCGTCTGGCGGTCACATTCCCCGAGATTGCCGCCATGCAGACCAAGGCCGTCATCCGCGCGGCGCTGGCAGTGAAAGGTCGTCACCCCGACTGGACGCTGGTGCCTGAGATCATGATCCCCCTGCCCGGCGACGCCAAGGAGCTGAAGTTCGTCAAGGACGTGGTGGTCAAGGCGGCGGATGCCGAAATCGCGGCGGCCGGTGCCGAGCTGCACTATGAGGTCGGCACCATGATCGAGATCCCCCGCGCCTGCCTGACCGCCGACGAGATCGCCAAGGAAGCGGAGTTCTTCTGCTTCGGCACCAATGACCTGACCCAGCTGACCTACGGCTTCAGCCGTGACGACGCGGGCAAGTTCCTGGCTGCCTACTACGATGCCAAGATCTTCGAGAACGACCCCTTCGCCAAGCTGGATCAGACCGGCGTCGGCGCGCTGATGCAGATGGCGGTGGAAAAGGGCAAGAAGGTTCGTCCGGAGCTGCACTGCGGCATCTGCGGCGAGCACGGCGGCGACCCCATGAGCGTGGAGTTCTGCCACCGGATCGGCCTGGACTACGTTTCCTGTAGCCCCTTCCGCGTCCCCATCGCCCGCCTCGCCGCCGCTCAGGCTGCCATCCGCGAACAGCGCCAATAAAAAGCCCACGCAAACAGCGTAGGCAAAACAACTGATATAAATACGGTCACACAGTCCCTTTGGATTGTGTGACCGTTATTTTTTGCCCATTTTCAGCTGAACACACCGCAAATCAAGCCGCTGGTTTCACTACGAAATCAGCGGCTTTTTTCGTTCCCAAAAAATTTTTTGAATCTGTATTGTAAATACAGAATTGTCATGTTAGAGGGACATAAAAGTACAGATGTATTTTTAATACAGAATGAAGGTGAGACGATGCGTTCCTGTTTTCTGTTCGGCCATGTGGACGCGCCGGAGGATTTCCGTAGTTAATCTTGCTTGGGAATGTGCCGCCCGGAAGATGCTGTCTTCCAGTCGGGAAAACACATTAAATAATAGTCACATTCGTCGCACGCAATTTCGTAATCGGGATTCTCCCCGTTGTGCCTGCATAGCTCGCCGTGATAGCTGGGTGTTAGAATCTCCTGTTGATCCTTTTCCTCACCGTGCATAATACATCACCCCTCTATATTATGTACGAATATTTTGACATACGCAAGCCCCAATTTTGCGGATATACTTTATTTACTGGAAATCAGCTCAGGGGGTGAGGAAATTGATCAGCTATGAACCGCTGTTTCGGACGTTGAAAGAGAAGAATATTTCCTCATACCGCCTTGAGAAAATGGGCTTTGCACGAAGCACCTATTACGCAATGAAGGATGGGAAGAGCGTTTCGACAAACACCATTGACCAGCTTTGTACGTTGCTGGAATGCGAAGTCTCTGACATTATGAAATTCGAGCCGAAACAAAAGTGAAGCTGCACTGCGTCCTCTGAATCTCACAAATCAAGGGGGTGGTATTGTGATCAGCTATGAACCCCTGTTCAGGACGATGAAGGAAAAGGGTATTACGTCATACAGACTGTTCAAAATGGGTTTCCCGCAGTCGAATTACTATGCCATGAAGCACGGAGAAAACGTGTCCACCAATACCATCAACGAGCTGTGCATCCTGCTGGAATGTGACGTATCCGACATTATGAAATTCGAGCCTGAACAGAAATGAACGTCCCGGACAGGCGTAGTCCGGGATTTTTTCAGCCAAAAGGGAGACCCCCGCTTTCATTGAAAGCGGGGGTCGTTGCCTTTGCCGGTCATCGAATATCATACACAGACTTAACCATCAGATTCTCCTCCAGCTCATCAACGCTGCGGGAGGTCTGCACCGTCACGCGGTAGGGGGCGGGGGTGGTGAGGGCAAAGAAATTGTCGGACAGAACGCAGTCGAAATCCCGGAAGTCCAGGAATACGCCCTTGGCAAATACGTCGGCCTGAACGGAGATCTCCGCGCCGCCGGGGATGGGGGCGATCCGGACGTCAAATGCCGGCTTGCGCCACCGGAAATGCTTGGCAGGCACCGGCAGCTCCGTCTGGCGCATGAGGAAGCGACCCTGCTCGTCGTACAGGTCGGCATACAGGAAGGTGTCGTAGGGGTCGGGGGAGTCCACGGGGTAGGTCAGCACGTCCCGGGAGGACAGCGCTTCCACCTCCACGTCCGTGCCGGTTTCCACCAGCACGGTCAGATCGCCCCGGCACATGGCCAGGTGGACACGGCCGCGGAAACCGGCGCGGGTCTCGTTGGCGATGTTGACGGTGAGCGACCCGTTTTCCAGGAACAGCCCCATGGCCACGGGGGCGTAGAATTTCCGGGCGGCGTAGTGCAGCGCCTTGTAGCGGCCGAAGCAGTCCACGCTGGACCAGGAGGCCACCGGCCAGCAGTCGTTGAACTGCCAGTAGGTGGAGCCCATGCAGTACCCCCGCTGACGGCGGAAATGCTCCACGCCATACTTGATGGCGTCCGCCTGGAGCAGCTGAGACGCGTACACCAGATTCTCAAAGGCGGCGGGATACAGGTAGTTGTCCGCCAGATACCGCAGGATTTTCCCGTTGCCGCCCCGGCACTTCTGATGGTTCTCCATGACCCGGGAGAAGCAGTTCAGGTCTTCCTCCCCGGCGAAGGTGCGGATGGTCTTCATGGAGGGGAAGCTCTCGAAGCCGTATTCGGAGCAGAAGCGGAAGCGCTTTTGCCGGTAGGCGGTGAAGGGGACGCCGCCGTGCCAGACCTCCCAGTAGTGGGTGTCGCCCTTGGCAGGGTTGTCCGGGTCGTCAAAGCCGCCGCCGGAGGAGGGGCTGGACGGCCAGTAGTAGGTATCCGGCGCGTAGGTCTCGCACAGCTCCGGCAGCAGATGACCGTACAGGCGGGTGTAGTCGTCCCGCACCAGCTGATTGTCCCGGGAACCCCAGTTGATGACGCCGCTTTCCATCTCGTTGTTGCCGCACAGGAGGGCGAGGGAGGCGTGGTGGTGCAGCCGCTTCAGGTTGCAGATGGCTTCCTGCGTGAACTCCTCGGCCATTTCCGACGTCAGATAGATGTTGGCGCAGGCGACCATGAAGTCCTGCCACACCAGCAGGCCGTATTGATCGCACAGCTCGTAGAAGCGGCTGTCGGGGTAGTACCCGCCGCCCCAGACCCGCAGGGTGTTGAAGTTGGCGTCCACGGCCTGACGGACGACGGCTTCCCACCGCCGGTCGGTGATGCGGCTGAGCAAATTGTCCATGGGAACCAGATTCGCGCCCATGGAGAAGATCTTCACGCCGTTCAGCACGAAGCAGAATTCGCTGCCCTTGCCGTCCGCGTCCGGCTCCGTGCTGACGGTGAGGGTGCGCAGGCCAAGGCGTTTGCGGCAGCGGTCGATGACCCGGCCGCCGCAGACCAGCTCCACATCCAGATCATAAAGGGGCTGGTCGCCGTAGCCTCTTGCCCACCACAGCTTCGGATCGTCCACTTGGATCATGCCGTGGCCGTCCTTCAGTAGAACGCGCTTGCCGTCGAGGATCGCATAGATTTCGCAACCGGCGCGGCATTTGGTGGTCACGTCCAGCTCCACCGAGACATTGCCGTTTTCGTGTTGCTGGCGGACGGCCACGCCGTCCAGACGATCAACGTCCCAGCCGTTCAGCTCCACGCTGCGGAAAATGCCCATGTCCGGCAGGGTGGGGCCCCAGTCCCAGCCGGATTGGTACATGGCCTTGCGCAGATGGGCGGCACCGGGGAGGGTGTCGCCGTCGTTCATGTACAGGTAGTGCTTGTGCTGCTGCCGGGCGAAGTAGCGCCGGGGAGATTTGAATTCCAGCCGGAGGGTGTTTTCCCCCGGGGTCAGCAGGGGCTTGACCTCGTAGACGTACTCCCGGTGCATATTTTTGACCTTGCCCAGCAGCGTGCCGTTCAGGTAGATATGGCAGATGGTGTCAAGCCCGTGGAACGTCAGCTCGATATGCTCCCGGGCAAGCAGGGCGGGCGGGGCGGAGAAAACGGATTCAAAAGTGCAGTCCTTTTCGGCCAGGTATTGCAGCTCCCGCTCGTTTGTGCCGTAGAAGGGGTCGGGGATCTTCTTGTGGTCGTAAAGCACGCTGTACATGGTGCAGGGCGCCTGACAGGGCAGCGGCTCGAAGTTGTCATAGTACAGTGTCCAGCTCTGGATGTTCATGAAAGTTCCTCCTGGTTCGGGGTTTGCTGTTATTATGACGCAAAACGGCGGCGGTTTCAAGCCCCAATCCTCCGAAGCGGCCGTCAGGGAAGAAAGAAGGCCGGAAACCGCAAATTTCGCAAAAAAAGGATTGCCAAACGGTGCAAAGCATGTTATAATGCTCCGTGTGTCCGGCCGAAGGGCGCCGCGCCAACATTGGGATGTCGCCAAGCGGTAAGGCACCAGACTTTGACTCTGGCATTCGTCGGTTCAAATCCGGCCATCCCAGCCAAATCTGATCCGCTAGCTCAGTTGGCAGAGCAACTGCCTTTTAAGCAGTGGGTCCGGGGTTCGAATCCCCGGCGGGTCACCAGATCCCGGTGCTTTCGCACCGGGATCTTTGTATAATGCCATTTGTTTGGAAGGAAAAGGCTACCCGGAAATTGGATGGATGGCCGGAAAACAGGTCGATGGAGCATATCGGTAAAGATATGCTCCATTTCTTGTACCGGGGCGCACCCCCTGGCTCTCCCTTTGGGAGAGCTGTCACCGAAGGTGACTGAGAGGGCGCTGCACCCTGTTTTCCCCTCTCCGGCCTCGCTCGGCCGCCGCTCCCATAGGGAGAGGCAAGGGGGCAGTTCATGATCCCGTTTGGCTCGCCGGGGTTTTGCCACCCTGGCCACCCAGCCGTTTAAGAAACTCTTAATCTCCCCTCGTATTGACAAATTCTGAATTATGGGTTATCCTAACCGTATTAGTACAGATAATACAGTTAAGGAGGAATACCATGGTACACTTGGATTACCGGGACTCCCGGCCAATCTATGCGCAGATCGTGGACGGTTTCCGGGAGCAGATTACCGGCGGCGTGCTGCGGCCGGGAGAGAAGCTGCCCAGCGTCCGGGATCTGGCCGCCCAGCTTGCCATTAACCCCAATACCATCCAGCGCGCTTACCGGCGGCTGGAGGCAGAGGGGTGGATCGCCACCGTGCCGGGAAAGGGCTGCTTTGTCTGCGGCGACGGGGAGATCAGAGAACGGGAGAAAAAACGGCTGCTGCTGAGCTTCGACGAAGCCGCCGCGGCGCTGCTGACCATGGGCGCGAGCCACGGCGAGCTGGTGGCCAGAATCGAGAAGGGAGACCATAGACATGCTTGAAATGAAGAATGTGACCAAGACCTTCGGCAATTTTAAGGCGCTGGACGACCTGACCCTGACCGTCCCGAGCGGGCGGGTCTACGGCCTTGTCGGCCCCAACGGCGCGGGCAAGTCCACCGCCATCCGGCACCTCACCGGCATCTACCGCCCGGACAGCGGCGCCGTCACCATGGATGAGCAGCCGATCTACGAAAATCCCGCCGTGAAGGCGACCATCGGCTACATCCCCGACGAGATTTTCTACTACCCCTCCGCGACGCTGGAGGATATGCGAAGGTTCTACCGGGGCATTTACCCCACCTTTGACGATCAGCTTTTTGACAAGCTGTACGACGTGTTTCAGCTTCCCAAACGGACGCCCATCCGCCGGTTCTCCAAGGGAATGCAGAAGCAGGCGGCGTTCCACCTGACCGTCTGCACCCGTCCCAGGACGCTGATTCTGGACGAGCCGGTGGACGGCCTGGATCCGGTGATGCGGCGGCAGGTCATGGGTCTGATTCTCTCCGACGTGGCGGGGCACGGCACCACGGTGCTGATCTCGTCTCACAACCTGCGGGAGCTGGAGGACGTGTGCGACTACGTGGGCATCATGAACCGGGGCAGAATGCTGCTGGAAAAGAGCCTTGCGGATTTGCAGGGCAGCACCGTGAAGCTGCAGCTGGTGGGCGATGCCCCCAAGGAGCTGGACATCCTCAACGCGTCCGTTTCCGGACGCCTGAAGACCCTGATCGTCCGGGGGGAGGCCGAGGAGGTCGGCGCGAAAATGGCGGCGTGCAAGCCCGCGTATTTTGACGTGCTGCCCCTGTCCCTGGAGGAAATCTTCATTTATGAGCTGGGAGGCGTGGACTATGAAATCAAAGACATCCTTCTTTAATAAGACCGTATTCCTGAAGAACCTGACCCGGTTCGCCCCGGTGATCGGGGGATACACCCTGTGTCTGGTTCTGGGAATGATGATGCTGTACCAGGACAATCGGGATATGGGACGGACGTTCTGGTTTGCTTCCCGGATAGCCGGGAACCTTCAGCTCATGGGGCTGGTGAACCTGCTTTTTGCGCCGCTCGTCGCCATGCTGCTGTTCGGCGACCTGTATAACGCCCGGATGTGCAACGCTCTGCACGCCATGCCCGTGCGCCGGGAGACACTGTTTCTGACCAATGTCGTTTCCGGACTGCTGTTTTCTATGATCCCCACGGCGGTGATGGCGCTGCTGTCCGTGCCGCTGCTGAACGCGACCGTGGTGACAAACGCATGGCAGATCGCGCTTTTGTGGTACGCCGGCACCAACCTGCAATTCATCACCTTCTTCGGTGTGGCGATCTTCAGCGTGTTCTGCACCGGAAACCGCTTCGCCATGGCGATGGTGTACGCGGTTCTGAACGGCGGCGCGTATATTCTCTACTATATTATCAATACCCTTTATACGCCCATGCTCTTCGGCGTGGTCACGCCGGACAAGTGGGCAAGCCTGCTGACGCCCGTGGCGAGTATGACCAACGGCGAGTATGTGTCCGTGGAGGATTTCTCTCAGCTGTCGCAGCGGTTCTACGGCCGGGAAAACGAAATGGTGGCGGCGTTCAGCGTTGACGGGGGGAAGTATACAGCCCTGCTGGTCTATGCGGCGGTGGGCATCGTTTTTACCCTTGTCGGGCTGCTGCTGTACCGGAAGCGGAACCTGGAATGCGCCGGGGATGCCATTGCATTCCCCGTTTTGCAGCCGCTGTTTCAGCTGGTTTGCGCCGTGGTGGCCGGTACGCTGGTCGTTATGGGTGTGGAATCCTTCTTTGCGTCCAAAATTGGCGCCGGCATGTCCATGATGTATCTGCTCCTGTTCTGCGGCGGCGCCGCCGGATGGTTCGGCGGAAAGATGCTCCTGAAGCGCACCACCCGGGTGTTCCAGCTGCGCAGCTGGGTCGGCCTGGGGATTCTGACCGCCATGGTCGCCGTGAGCCTGGTCGCTACCCGCTTTGACGTGCTGGGCATTGAGAATCGAATCCCGGATGTGGAGGACGTCAGCTCCGTGACTCTGAATTTTGACGGCCTGGAGCTGACAAGCGAGGAAGACATCCGGAGAATCACCACCCTCCACGCCATGGCGCTGGAAGACCGCATCGAGGATTACGACAACTATCCCCTGGCCTACATCCTGCACCGGGAGGAAAAGGAAAAGCACCCGGTCGTGCCGGAGGGTGGCTTCGTCTACGGCGAGGGCGGCTATAACGCGGACGGACCGATGCTGACCGTGGACACCATCACCCTCTATTACAAGCTGAAAAACGGCCGCACCATGACCCGTAACTACAATATCTGGGCAAATCTGGACGAGGGCAGGATCGTAAGCGAGTACGCAAGCCGCTGGGATGTGGTATGGAAGTGGGCGCGGTACGGCTATTGGGACGACTTTGACCCGGCGAGTATTACCTCCATGGATATCGGCAGCGTGACCCTGCATGAATATCAGATCACGCCGGAGCTGGTGCAGTCTCTGCTTGCCGCCGTCAGGGCCGACTGTGACGAGCGCACCATGACCCAGAGATCGGCGTATCACCGGGGGTATTTTCTGGAGTACGATCCATACAGCGAGGAGTATTACAGGGCAAAATCCCTGGGGATATCCCTGTGGTCGAACGGCGTTCACTATGCCACCGGCGCGTACCTGTCCGTCTTTGCCGACTCCGCGCATACGCTGGAATGGATGCGGGAGCATGACTGCCTGACGGAAGAGGTCGTGGAGGAAGCGCCCATTGTGCTGAACTAAGGAAAGGGTAACGGGATGAGAAAGAAACTATGTCTCATACTGGCGGTAATGCTGCTGCTTCTTTCCGCCTGCGGCGGGCAGAAAACGCCGGAGACCACGGCGCAGGAACCGAGTACGGCTGCCACGGAAAGCACCCCTGTGGAAACGGCGGCAGAACCCACCCAGACGGAAACCGCCGCCCCTGACCAGACGGCGGAGGATTCCCCCGAACGGGCGGCATATGCGGCATATTATGCCAGCTGGCTTCCTGGCTCTCCCGGCTCGGAGGGCAGCATCGGAGATTTCAGCCCCAAATATGTGGACCTGGACGGCGACGGCGGGGAGGAAATGCTCATCTGGAGTACGCGCTACGGCTTCCTTTACGAGGTCGTGGTGCAGGCCGACGGGAAGACGCAGTGCGTGTACGGCGGCGGCAGCTATCCGGAGGATGACCCCACCGTGGGACTTTACCTGTGCGAGGGGAACCTTCTGGAAAAGGACTGCGGCGATTTGCAGGGCGTCCAGCTGAACGAATATTACCGGGTGCAGGACAAGCAGCTTACGATGGCGGAGACCGTCATGGAGAGCGCGGACGGAAAATTCTATTGGAGCGAATCCGGCGGCGCGTCCGGCCTGATGTGGACGGAGATCACCGAGGCGGAATACAATCGGATTCGGGAATCCTACGTCCGGGTGGGCGTGCCCCGGAATCCCCTCCCGGAGAACGTTCAGGGCGTCCGGGAGGAGGAAGAGGGCATCCTTCTGGAAGTGATTCAGAATCAGAGAACGTTCTTCTCCGAGGAATACCTCGACTGTACATTGGAGGAATATTGCCAGAAGGCCGGTGAGGAGCTGGGCTTCGATGTCTCTGTCACCCGGTACGCCTTCGTCGATATGGACGGAGACGGCGTCCGGGAGGCGGTCGTTGACTTCCAATACGGGGAAAACAGTCAGGTCATGTGTATTGTTATGAAGTACGTCAGCAAATTCTCCATGGTGGACGGCACGGGATTCTACCACCGGCAGCTGTCGAACATCAAGGAAGACGGAAGCTTTTCCTATTCCGGCGGCGGAGACAATGACGGCTGGGCAAAGCTGCACTGGAACTGGCTTACCTATCAGTGGGAGACAAGACAGGCAGGAGACGGCGAAGGCAAAACCGATATTCAGTGGCAAACCTATCCGGCAGCTCAGTAAGAGCGGAAAGGGAACACAATGAAAAAGAAAATTTGTCTTATGCTGGCGGTGATGCTGCTGCTTCTTTCCGCCTGCGGCGGGCAGAAAACGCCGGAGACCACGGCACCGGAAGAAACGGTTTTGCAGACGGAGGACAGCGTATCCGTTGAAGCGCTGGCGGCGCCGGAAGACCCGGTGCCGGTCAACGAGCCGGAGGCCGAGGGCGTCCCCATCGATTTCCGGATGATCTACCGCGGCTTCACGGCGGTATCTCTGGACGACACGGAAAATTATGAGCGCTTCTGCGGCTACGGAACGAAAATGATCGCCTCCGAGGAAGAATGGAGTTCCTTTATGGCGGCGTACTGCCCGGGGATCCCCTATTATGAGACGTGGGACTTTTCTCAGGATGTTCTGGTGACGTCGGTCAGCCACGGGGCAAAACCCGGCTACAATCAGGCGGACGTCATCACTTCGGTGAAATGGAACGGAAGCTATGTCGTCACGGAATACTCCAACGACCCCGCGAATTTCGTCTACGCGCTGAATCCCATGTCGGATGAAGTGATGATGAATTTCTACATAGAAGTGATCGCCGTAAGCCGGAAGGACGTCGGCATGTAATCAGGCAAACAAGCCCGGAATGCTGTATTTTTGCATTCCGGGCTTGTGTTTTTGAGAGGAATCTTTTATAATCAAATCAACAATGCGAATGGAGGGCTGAGCATGGAAAAGCATCAGGTGTTGACCGTTCTGGTGGCGGACGATGAGCCGGAGCTGCTGGGCGCCGTCTGCCAGCTGATCGACTGGGAGTCCCTGGGCTTCCGCCTTGTGGGTCGCGCCGGGAACGGGCTGGATGCCTTGCAGCTGGTGGAAGCGCTTCAGCCGGATTTCCTGCTGACGGATATCCGGATGCCGTTTATTTCCGGGACGGCGCTCACCAGACAGGCGAAGGCCGTCCAGCCGCTGCTGCAAGTGGCGTTCTTAAGCGGCTACGACGATTTTGAGTACGCCAAGGCCGGCATTGAGGACGAGATCGTGGCGTACCTTCTCAAGCCCATCAGCATGGCAGAGCTGACGGAAGAACTGCGGAAAATCCACGACAAAATCGAAAAGCGCCTTGCCAGCCTGACCCGCCCCCAGGGCGGCGCGGAGGCGCTGCGGATGGTCACGGCTACGATGCTTTTGGACGAGTACGCCCGTCCGGAGCCGTCCGCCGCGGCGGAATCCCTGCGAAGCGCCGGAATGGAAATCCGGGGGGACGAGCACATCGTGGTGGCGGCGTTCAGCCTGCCCGACGGGGCGCACCCGGAGCTACTTCCCATGGCGGAGCGGATTTTCTCCCGGGCGTTTTCCTGCTGCGGATTTTCCAGCGGCGACCGGGCGGTGCTTCTGCTGGCCTCCGGCAACGGGTTCGGGCGGCTGTATACTTCCCTGGACGAGCTGCGGCAGGCCACCCGCCGCGCTTTGGGCGCCGAAGCGCTGGCAGGCTTAAGCAAGGAGTACGCCTCTCTCGGCGAGGGACACGCCGCTTACTTAGAAGCCATGGAAGCCCTGAAAATCGCCCGCAGAGGCGGCGGACTGTACGCCGCCGGTGGCTGGGACGACATGGCCATGCTCTGCGCCCGGGCGCTGAAGATCATCGAGAAGGAATACATGGACGAGGAGCTGTCGCTGCAATCCGTCAGCGAGCGGCTGCACATCAGCGCCAATTACCTGGGCGCGAATATCAAGAAATTCTACGGCGACACCTTCATGAACCTGCTGATTCAGAAGCGGATGGATGTGGCGCTGAAGCTGCTGTGGGGCGGCAGCAGCCGCATTGCCGAGGTGTCCCGCCGCTGCGGCTACGCCGACCAGAGCTATTTCGGCTACTGCTTCAAAAAATACTACGGCAAATCCCCGGCGCGGATGCGTCAGGAGCAGAAAGAGGCCAACGCATGAAGAAAAAGGGACTCAGCATGAATCTCATCATGGCGCTCACGCTCACGGCGGTTGCGGTGAGTGTGCTTCTGTGCGCCAATCTGGTCTTCATGCAGACCTATCGCCGGACGCTGCTGCGCAACGCCGAGACCACCAGCCGTCAGGCCATCGCCCAGGCCGGCAGCACCATGAACGAATACCTGGAGAATATGGACGACGCGGTGACGCTGCTGACCGGCTACTTGGAGCTGCCCGCGGAGGAACGGGAGGACCGGTTCGAGGCGTTCCTGGAAATCCGCGCCGATGTGGTGGCCGTCACCACCTACGACGCGGAGGGGGAAATGCGCAACTGCTACAGCCTTGGCCGCCGTCTGCGGGAGGATATTCTGCAAAACCTCTCCTTCGACCCGGACAAGCGGGAACTTTATGAGGGCGGCTATATATCCGCACCCCACGTCATGTCGATTTTCGCGGAGGATTACCCATGGGTCGTGACCATTATCCGCCCTGCCACCACCGGAGAGGGGGAGCGGTACATCGCCGTGGACGTGAGCTGCTCCAACATCTCTACCTACATCAGCGGCGTGGGCATCGGCCAGCGGGGCTACTGCTTCCTGGAGGACACGGAGGGGAATCTGGTTTACCATCCCCAGCAGCAGCTGATTTATTCCGATCTGAAAAGCGAGAACACCGCCCTGACCGCCTCCCTCCCCGACGGGACGCATGTGGAGGGGAGCACCATTTACACCGTCCAGACCCTGGAAAACGGCATCTGGCGGGTGGTGGGCGTCAGCTCCTTTCAGGAGCTGATCACCGACGGCCTGCGGGAGATCATGCGCATCACCCTCATCGGCGCGGTGTCTATTTTAATCGCGGCGGTGCTGCTGAGCCTGATGCTCTCCCGGGTGCTGTCCAGCCCCATTCACGATCTGGTCGTCGCCATGCAGAGCTTTGAAAAGTCCGGCGAGGGCTTTTCCTACGAACCCGTCACCGGCGTCCGGGAGGTGGAGAACCTGTCGGCGTCCTTTGACCACATGGTCAAAAAAATCCAGAAGCTTATGGCCACGGTGCGCAGCGAGGAGGTCAACCTGCGCAAGACGGAGCTGAAAGCCCTACAGGCGCAGATCAACCCCCACTTCCTGTATAATACCCTGGATTCCATTTCCTGGATGTGTGAGCAGGGGAAGAACGCGGAAGCCGTGGTGATGGTCAACGCCCTGGCGCGGCTGTTCCGCATCAGCATCAGCAAGGGGCACGAGCTGATTCCCATCCGCAGCGAGGTGCAGCACGCCCAGAGCTATCTGCAAATCCAGAGCGTGCGCTACAAGGAGCAGTTTTCCTATCATTTTGACGTTCAGGAGGACTGCACGGAGTACCTGTGCAACAAAATCACCCTCCAGCCCATCATCGAGAACGCCATCTACCACGGCGTCAACGGTCTGGTGGACGAGGGACATATTGAAATCCGTGTCCGCGCCGAGGGAGAGGACGTCCTCTTTACGGTGGAGGACAACGGCGTGGGCATGGAGCCGGAGCAGATTGAGGAAATTTTCCGCCGGAAGCCCGACGGAAAGTCCGGCATCGGCATCAAGAATGTCAACGACCGGCTGAAAATCTGGTTCGGCGACGCCTATGGCATCACCATCGAAAGCGTCCCGGACGAGGGAACGAAGGTGACGGTGCGGATGCCGAAGGTGCGGGAGGAGGCGGAGCATGAAAAGCATTAAACGGATCGCCGTTTTTCTGGCGCTGCTGGTGTGCCTTTCCGGCTGCGCCGGTACGCATCAGAGCAGCGGGTCGTACAATATTTACCTGATTGCCAAATCCGCCACCACGGAGTTCTGGAAATCGGTTTTTGCCGGGGCGAACACCGCGAAATCCGAGTATAACGTGCAGCTGACCATCCTCGCCCCGGACACGGAGGAGGATTTTGAAGTACAGAACGACTACATCCGGCAGGCCGTGGCCGACGGGGCGGACGCCATCGTCTTCTCCGCCATCAGCTACACGGAAAACGCCGCCGCCATCGACGAAGCCGTGGCCGCGGGCGTCCGGGTGGTGGTCATCGACAGCGACGTGGATTCCAAGGGCGTTTCCGTGCGCATCGGGACGGACAATATCGCCGCCGGGCGCATGAGCGGAGAGGCCGCGCTGAAAACGGCGCAGGAAAAAATCGTTGTGGGCATTGTCAACGCCTATGCCGAGACCCAGAACTGCCGGGAGCGGGAGCAGGGCTTCCGGGAGGTGCTGCTTGGGGACTGCCGGGTCAAGGGCATTTACGCCGTCAATGTTTCCACCGATGCCCTGGAAGCCCGTCTGGCGGCGGAGAAGCTGCTGCGGGAGCATCCGGAGATCAACGTGCTGATCGGCTTCAACGAGCCGCTGGCCGTGGGCGTGGCTCAGGCGGTGGACTCCCTGGGGCTGACGGGTCAGGTACACGCCGTGTCCTTCGACAGCAACGTCAACTGCATCGAGCTGCTGCAAACCGGAGCGGTGGCCGCCCTGGTGGTGCAGAATTCCTACGCCATGGGGTATCTGGGCGTAGAAAAGGCGTGGCAGGTTTTGCAGGGGGAGAAATTCGATTCCACGGCGCTCATCGACACCGCGACCACCATCGTCACCAAAGAAAATATGTTTACCATGGAGAGCCAGAAGGCCATGTTTTCTTTCGGTTGATCGGCGTACCTGCAATTTTTACCGTTTCTTAGGGCTTTTTGCACAAAAACACGGCGCGTTTTTTGGAGGCGGCAAAATTTTTTGAGAAAATCCGCGAGGAAAAATGACTGTGAAAAAAATCCGTATCTGATACAATATAGTCACGGTGAAGCCAACCCGGCGAAACCGAAAAATGAATTTTATGGAGGAAAAAAGCAATGAAAAAGGCACTTGCACTGCTGCTCGCGCTTGTCATGGTGATCTCCATGGCCGCCTGCGGCTCCAAGACCACCCCCAGCACTACCGCCGCTACCACCCCCGCTCCCGCAGGGAACGAGACCGAGGCTCAGGTCGAAGCTTCCGAGCTGAAGGTCGGCGTGTTCTACTACACCTTCGCCGATACCTACATTTCCAGCGTCCGCACCGCTCTGGACGCACAGCTGGACAGCCTGGGCGTTACCTACAACAACTTCGACGGTAACAACAACCAGACCACCCAGAACGAGCAGATCCAGACCGCCGTTACCGACGGCTACAACCTGCTGGTCGTCAACATGGTCACCTCCGGCTCCCCCGACGTTGCCAACGAGATCATCTCCCTGGCAAACGGCACCCCCGTTATCTTCTTCAACCGCGCCATCGAGGCTGACGGCGAGGAAGGCACCGTCCTGAACGCCAACACCAACATCTGCTTCATCGGCACCGACGCTCCCGAAGCCGGTCACCTGCAGGGCAAGATGGTCGGCGAGTATCTGCTGGCCAACTGGGATACCGTTGACCTGAACGGCGACGGCAAGATCTCCTACGCCATGTTCAAGGGCGACGAGGCCAACGTGGAAGCCATCTACCGCACCCAGTTCGGTGTTGAGGATGCCGACGCTGTCCTGACCGCTGCCGGCAAGTCCGCTCTGGAGTACTTCGACGCCTCCAACGCCTCCAAGTACCAGGTGGATCTGGGCGGCGCCTGGAGCGCACAGGCTGCTCTGGACTACATGAACACCAACCTGTCCCAGTACAACGAGGCCAACGGCAACATGATCGAGCTGATCATCTGCAACAACGACAACATGGCTGAAGGCGCTATCTCCGCTCTGGAAGCTGCCGGCTACAACACCGGTGCCGAGGGCGTGACCACCATCCCCGTGTTCGGCGTTGACGCTACCGACGCTGCCAAGGAGCTGATCGCTGCCGGCAAGATGACCGGTACCGTCAAGCAGGACGCCGAGGGCATGGCCGCCGCCATCGCCGATGTCGTCAAGGCTACCGGTGAAGGCACCGCCATGGCTGACGCCGTCGCTGCCACCGCCGGCACCAACGCCGAGATGTACTCCATCGCCGACGGCATTGCCAACAAGCTGTTCGTCGCCTACGCTGCCTACACCAAGTAAGGAATCAACCCAAAAGGGGCAGCCGCTGCTGTGTCGGCGGCTGCCCTTCACAGCTAAGCATGCTAGCGAAAAAGGAGGGGAATCCAGGTGGAGCAAACCGTACTGCTCCGGATGACGGATATCACAAAAACCTTTCCCGGCGTCAAAGCGCTGGATCATGTCAGCCTGGAGGTCAAGGCAGGCACCGTACACGCGCTGATGGGCGAGAACGGCGCCGGCAAATCCACGCTGATGAAATGCCTGTTCGGCATTTACGCCAAGGACAGCGGCCATATTTATCTGGAAGGCCGCGAGGTCAATTTCACCAGCTCCAAGGAGGCGCTGACGAGCGGCGTCGCCATGGTTCACCAGGAGCTGAATCAGGCGCTCAAGCGGACTGTCATGGACAATCTGTGGCTGGGGCGCTATCCCAAGGTCGCGGGCTTTATTGTGGACGAACACAAAATGCTTCGCGATACCAAAGCAATTTTTGAAGAGCTCGGCATCGATGTCGACCCCCATCGGGTCATGAGTACGATGCCGGTTTCCCAGCGTCAAATGGTGGAGATCGCAAAGGCCGTCTCCTATCACTCGAAAGTCATCGTATTTGATGAACCCACGTCCTCGCTGACCGAGGAAGAGGTTGAGCATCTGTTCAGGATCATCAACATGCTCCGGGATCGCGGCATGGGCATCATCTATATTTCCCATAAAATGGCGGAGATCAAGCGCATCTCCGACGAGATCACCGTCATGCGCGACGGCCAGCTGGTGGCGACCCGTCCGGCGTCGGAGCTGGAGATGAACGACATCATCCGTCTCATGGTCGGCCGTGAGCTTGGCAACCAGTTCCCCCCGAAGACCAATAAGCCCGGCGAGGTCTATCTGGAAGTGGAGCACCTGACGGGACTGTACAATAACCTGCGGGACGTTTCCTTCACCGCACGGCGGGGCGAGATCGTGGGTCTCGCGGGTCTGGACGGCAGCGGCCGGACGGAGACGCTGGAAACCATGTTCGGCGTCGCCACCCGCAAGAGCGGCCGCATTCTGCTGGACGGCAAGGAGTGCAAGAATCTGAATCCCCGGCAGTCCATCAAGAACAACTTTGCCCTGCTCACCGAGGAGCGCCGGGCGACGGGTATTTTCGGAATCCTGGACATCCGGGAAAATTCCGTCATTTCCAGTCTGGACAGGCACAAGCGGGCGGGCTTCGTCCTCAGCGACAAGTCCATGAGGAAGGACACCCAGTGGTCCATCGACGCCATGCACACCAAGACGCCTACCCAGGAGACGAAGATCCGCAGCCTGTCCGGCGGCAACCAGCAGAAGGTCATCATCGGCCGCTGGCTGCTCACCGCCCCGGATGTGCTGCTGCTTGACGAGCCGACGCGGGGCATCGACGTCGGCGCGAAATACGAGATTTACCAGCTGATCCTCGATCTGGCAAACAAAGGCAAGACGGTCATCATGGTTTCGTCCGAAATGCCCGAGCTGCTGGGCGTGTGCGACCGGATTCTCGTCATGTCCGGCGGACGGCTGGCCGGTGAAGTCGATGCAAAGACAGCAACGCAGGAGGATATCATGCGTCTTGCGGCGAAGTATGTATAAGGAGGCAGCGGTATGGCAAATCCAGTCAAACAGCTTCAGAGAAAGAGTGAAGAATACCAAAGACTCGACAAGGCGGATCGCCGCCGGTTCTGGTCGGACGGTATCCTGAATAACGCGCTGTATATTCTGATGGTCATTTTCATCGTCTATACGGCCATCAAGAATAAGAACTTCCTGTCCGCGGGTTCCATTGCGAACATCGTTTCCCTGGTGGCGGCGTCGCTGCCCATGGCGCTGGGTATCGCAGGCTGTATCGTCCTCACCGGTACCGACCTGTCCGGCGGACGTGTGGTCGGCCTGACCGCGGCCGTCGCGGGCGCGCTGCTGCAGGATCGCACCATCTCCCGGAAGCTTTTCTCCAACCTCCCGGCCATTACCCCGGGTTGGATTCTGCTGACGATTCTCATTGTCGTCGCCATCGGCGCGCTGATCGGTATGGTGAACGGCTTCTTCGTGGCCAAGTTCAGCCTGCACCCCTTCATCGTGACCCTGGCCACCCAGCTCATTACCTACGGCCTGATCCTGATCTTCTTCATGCTCAACGGCAACAACGGCCAGCCCGTTTCCGGTCTGTCCCAGGAGTATAAGAACGTGGTTTCCGCGCCCATGCTCCAGTTCGTCACCGGCTCCGGCGCGAAAATCTCCATCCCCTGGTACGTGCTGTACGCGGTCATTTTCGTGGCGCTGATGTGGTTCATCTGGAACAAGACCGCCTTCGGCAAGAACATGTTCGCCGTCGGCTCCAACGCCGACGCGGCCAAGGTCTCCGGCGTCAACGTGTTCTGGACGACCGTTATGGTTCACACCCTGGCCGGTGCAATGTACGGCGTTACGGGCTTCATTGAGGGCGCCCGTATCAGCTCCATCACCCAGTCGGCGGGACTCAACTACGAGTGCGACGCCATCGCGGCCTGCGTCATCGGCGGCGTTTCCTTCGTCGGCGGCACTGGCAAGATCAGCGGCATTGTCCTGGGCGTGTTCGTGCTGCGGATCATCTTCGTGGCGCTGTCCATGCTGGGCATCGACCCCTCCATGCAGTACATCATCAAGGGCGGCATCATCCTGGCGGCCTGCTCGCTGGATATGCGGAAATATCTTGCCAAGAAGTAAATCATGCGCTATAATGGCGGCAGATGGAATCCATCTGCCGCCATTGCAGAGAAAAGAAACGGCGCAGACTGAAACAATCATCGGTTCCCTATGGAACCGGCACAAGGAGCATCCTCATGGCTATGACAACGGAAACTGTTTGGGCGGCGCTGGATTCGCTGCTGGATTACGCGAAAAACTGCGGCCTTCTCCATCCGCTGGACGAGACGTTTGCGAGAAATACGATTCTTTCTGAGCTGCATCTGGAAAGCTACGAAAAGCAGAAGCAGCGCTTCGACTTCCCGGCGTGCCTGGAGCTGCTGTGCGATTACGCCGCCCAGGAAGGGCTGATTGCGGACACCGTCGCCGAGCGCGACCTGTTTGACACGAAGCTCATGGGCTTCCTGACGCCACGCCCCTCGGAGGTGGTGCTGGAGTTCCGGTCGCGCTATGCCCAGTCCCCCAAGGCGGCGACGGACTATTTCTACACCCTGAGTCAGGACTGCAATTACATCCGCCGCGACCGTATCGCCAAGGATGAGCGCTGGACGGCGGATACCAAATACGGGAAGCTGGAAATCTCCATCAACCTGTCCAAGCCCGAGAAGGATCCCCGGGACATTGCGGCGGCGAAGCTGAAAAAGGCCTCCGGATACCCCAAGTGTCTGCTCTGCCCCGAAAACGTGGGCTACGCCGGAACCATTTCCCACCCGGCGCGGCAGAATCTGCGGGTCATGCCGGTAATGGTGAACGGCCAGCTCTGGGGCTTTCAGTATTCGCCCTACGTTTATTATAATGAACACTGCATCGTCATGAATTCCAGGCACACGCCCATGGTCATTGACCGGGGAGTGTTCGACAAGCTGTTCTCCTTCGTGGAGCAGTTCCCCCACTATTTCCTGGGGTCGAACGCTGACCTGCCCATCGTGGGGGGCAGCATATTGTCCCATGAGCATTTCCAGGGCGGCCATCACACCTTCCCCATGGAGAAGGCGGAGAAGGAGTTCGGCTTTACCGTTCCCGGCTTTGCCGATGTGGACTGCTGCGTGGTGAAATACCCGATGACGGTGCTTCGCCTGAACTCGGAAAACAAAGACCACCTCTGCGACCTGGCGGGCAGAATCCTTGCCAAGTGGCGTACCTACAGCGATCCGGCGGCAATGATTTTCGCGGAAACCGACGGCGAACCCCATAACACCATCACCCCCATCGCCCGTATGCGGGAGGGGCGGTATGAGCTTGACCTGGTTCTGCGGAACAACCTGACGACGAAGGAGCATCCCATGGGGCTGTACCACCCCCACGAGGAGCTCCATCACATCAAGAAAGAGAACATCGGCCTCATCGAGGTCATGGGTCTTGCCGTTCTCCCCGGCAGACTGAAAAAGGAAATGGCCGACCTGCGGGAAGCCCTGCTGAAGGGGGAAAACCTGCGGGAGAACGAGGCGCTTTCCAAGCACGCCGACTGGGCGGACGCATTTATGCCACGGCACCCGGAATTTGGCGAAGAAAACGCCGAGGCGATCATTCAGTACGAGATCGGCCAGGTGTTTGCCCGGGTTCTGGAGTGCGCGGGCGTTTACAAGTGTACCGAAGCGGGCAGAGCTGCCCTGAAACGATTTTTGACGGAGGTTCAAAATGGCTGACACCTATCATTTTTCCGCCCCCGGCCGCACGGAGATCAGCGGCAACCACACCGACCATCAGCACGGCTGCGTGCTGGCGGCGGCAGTCGACATGCAGACCACGGCGGAGGTCACCCTCACCGGCACGAACATCATCCGGGTGGATTCCGAGGGCTACAAGCCCGTGGAGATCGACCTGAACGACCTGGAGGCCAGAGAGTCCGAGAAGAACACCACGGCGGCACTCATCCGGGGCGTGGCGGCGGCGTTTGCCCGGCGGGGCTATAAGCTGGGCGGCTTTGAGGCCAAGGTCAGATCCACCGTTCTGCCCGGCTCCGGCCTGTCCAGCTCCGCGGCCTTCGAGGTGCTGATCGGCCGTATTCTCAACGGCCTGTTTGCGGACGGCAAGGTTTCCGCCATTGAAATTGCCCAAATCGGCCAGTACGCCGAGAATGTCTACTACGGCAAGCCCTCCGGCCTGATGGATCAGATGGCGTCCAGCGTGGGCGGCCTGGTGTACATCGATTTTGCCGACCCGAAAAACCCCGTTGTGGAAAAGGTGGACTACGATTTTGACCACAGCGGCTACACCCTGTGCACCATCGACTCCGGCGCGGACCATGCCGACCTGACGGACGAGTACGCGGCTATGCCCGTGGAGATGAAGGCCGTGGCGGCGTTCTTCGGCAAGGAGGTTCTCCACGACGTGGACGAGACGGCGTTCTACCGGCACATCGCCGAAGTCCGCAAGGTCACCGGCGACCGGGCAGTTCTCAGAGCCATCCACTTCTTCAATGAGAACCGGCGGGTAAAATCCCAGGTGCAGGCGCTGAAGGAGGGGGATTTTGACGCATTCCTCCGCCTGGTCAACGCCTCCGGCATGGCGTCCTGGACGCTGCTGCAAAACGTGACCCCGGCGGGCTATATCCAGAAGCAGGACATGGCCTTCACCATCGCTCTGTGCCAGCAGCTGCTGGAGGGAGAGGGCGCCGTCCGCATCCACGGCGGCGGCTTCGCCGGAACGGCGGTCGCCTTTGTCCCCAACGACAGGTTCGATCGCTTCAAAACCTGCGTCGAGCGCGTTCTGGGCGAGGGTCACTGCCACAAGCTGACGATCCGTTGAGTGCGCAAAAAAATCGGATATTCCGGCGGGGAAGCGGCGGCGCTTCCCCGCCGCTTTCTGCCGTGGACGGCCGTTTTCAAACAAAAAATTTTTACATTTTTGTGAATAATTTCCCAAAAAGCACCTTTTTTCCACAAATTTAAGGGAAAAAGCAAAAATCCCCCCCTGGGGGATGAAAAAAACACGGGAAATGTGTCAAATTGCACGATTGACAACTGCACGCTAAATGAGTACAATACTATCGATACACTATGACCTATCGTAGGGTACGCACAGGCTTTTCAAAGAATCAAATGATTAGGAGGAAATCACTTTGAAGGATTGGGCTTATTTGACAACTGTTGATGAGATGGAGCAAGCTACCAACTCGCTGCTGGAAAACGGCAGCAAGGTTGGCGCTGACTCCTGGCAGCAGCGGGTCAAGAACCAGACCCCCCATTGCGGCTTCGGCGAATCCGGCACTTGCTGCCGTATCTGCTCCATGGGCCCGTGCCGCATCACCAAGAAGGCCCCCCGGGGCATCTGCGGCTGCGACGTACATGGTATCGTCGGCCGTAACTACCTGCGGTTCACCGCCGGCGGCGCTGCGACGCACTCCGACCACGGCCGCGAAATCATGCACACCCTGTACCAGACCAGAGAAGGCGGCAACTATCAGGTCAAGGACCCCGAGAAGCTGATCCGCATCGCCAAGGAGTGGGGCGTGGAGACCGAGGGCAAGGACATCTACGACCTGGCTCACGAAATGGCCGAGATCGGCCTGCTGGAGTACGGCAAGCCCTTCGGAACCCAGCGCTTCCTGAAGCGCGCCCCCGAGTACACCCAGAAGCTGTGGCATGAAGCCGGCATCGAGCCCCGCGCCATCGACCGGGAAGTCGCCACCGCGCTGCACATGACCCACATGGGCTGCTCTTCTCTGCCGGAAGCCCTGATCCGCCAGTCTCTGCGTGCCGGTCTGTCCGACGGCTGGGGCGGCTCCATGATGGGAACCGAGTTCTCCGACGTTATGTTCGGCACCCCCAAGCCTATCGACACCACCGCTAACATCGGCGTCATGGAGAAGGACAACGTCAACATCGTTGTTCACGGCCATGATCCCAGCCTGTCCGAAATGGTCGTTTATTACGCAAACGACCCCGAAATGATTGCTTATGCCAAGTCCGTGGGCGCGAAGGGCATCACCGTCTCCGGTGTGTGCTGCACCTCCAACGAGGTCACCATGCGCCACGGCATCCCCATGGCCGGTAACTTCCTGAACCAGGAGAACGTGGTTCTGACCGGCGCCTGCGAGGCCATTGTCGTGGACGTGCAGTGCATCTTCCCCGCCCTGGGCCCTCTGAGCAAATGCTTCCATACCAAGTTCATCACCACCTCTCCCATCGCCCGGATGCCCGACTCCGAGTTCATCCAGTTCCATGCCGAGACCGCCGGTGAGAACGCCAAGGCCATTGTCAAGATGGCAATCGAGAACTTCAAGAACCGGAAGCCCGAGATGGTCAACATCCCCAGCCTGAAGCAGAATGCCCGCGTCGGCTACTCTGTGGAAGCCATCAAGAAGGTTCTCGACGGTGTCGCCAACTCCCAGGTGGACGAGTTCGGCACCACCAAGCCTCTGATCGAGTGTGTCCATTCCGGCGTTCTCCGGGGCGCCGTGGCCATGGTCGGCTGCAACAACCCCAAGGTTCGCCCCGACACCGCCCACATCGAGCTGATGAAAAAGCTGCTGGAAAACGACATCATCCTGATCGTCTCCGGCTGCTCCGCCCAGGCTGCCGCCAAGGCCGGCCTGATGGATCCCGAGAAGGCCAAGGAATACTGCGGCGCAGGCCTGAAGCGCGTGTGCGAGCTGGCCGGCATCCCGCCCGTCCTGCATATGGGTTCCTGCGTGGATATTTCCCGTATGATGATTCTGGCCTCCGATATCGCCAAGGACTGGGGCATCCACATTTCCCAGGTTCCCGTGGTGGGCTGCGCTCCCGAATGGATGTCCGAGAAGGCCGTCTCCATCGGCAACTACGTCGTGGCCACCGGCATCGAGACCTTCCTGGGCGTTGATCCCTACACCAAGGGCTCCGAGGAAGTCACCGCGCTGCTCCAGGGCGAGCACGGCGTCAAGGACTGGGTCGAGGCTCGGTTCGTCGTGGAAACCGACATTGAGAAGCTGGGCGACAAGATGATCGAGTGCATCGAGGCCAAGCGCGCCGCACTGGGCATCTAATCCGGCGATCCCCGAATAAAGGTAATCTGGTATTCGGGATAACTTTTACTTACGAGGTCTTTTTCCAATGAAACTAGCGATTACCGGCAAGGGCGGCGTGGGAAAAACCACGCTGGCCTCCACGCTGGCGCGGCTCTACGCCGACGAAGGACGCACCGTCCTGGCCGCCGACGTGGACCCTGACGCCAATCTGGGACTGGCTCTCGGACTGAGCCAGGAGGAAGTGGACGCCATCGTCCCCATCTCCAAGATGCGCACCCTGGTGGAGGAGCGCACCGGCGCGAATGCCGCCAATAAGTTCTTCAAGCTGAACCCCTATGTGGCGGACATCCCGGACACCTTCTCCAAGGAGATCAACGGCGTGAAGCTGCTGGTCATGGGTACCGTGGACGTGGGCGGCAGCGGCTGCGTCTGCCCCGAGCATGTGATGCTGAAGGCCATCCTTTCCGCGCTGACCTATCGGAAGAACGATGTGGTCATCATGGATATGGAAGCGGGTCTGGAGCATTTGGGACGGGGTACGGCGGCCAACATGGATCAGTTCGTCGTGGTGATCGAGCCCGGCGCGAGATCGGTGCAGACCTACCACAACGTCAAGCGTCTGGCAAAGGACTTAGGCATTACCCGCGTCCGGGTGGTGGCCAACAAGATCCGGGACGACGGCGACGAGGAATTTATCCGCTCCGCCATTCCGGCGGAAGACCTGCTTGGCTTCATCCACTACAATCCCGACATCATAGACGCCGACCGGCAGGGGAAATCCCCCTATGATTTCAGTCCCGCGGCAATCGAAGAAATTCGGAAAATCAAAGCGATATTGGATCGTGATGAATCTTAAATTAGGAGGAAATACCGTGACACTTTTTGAAAGAGTTTTTGGCGGCAACGACTACAACTACGCCCGTACTGTAGCCGCCATTGATGAGGCCATCGCCGCCTACGGCGAGAGCGAGCCTGTTTCTTTCCCCGGCACCGCTTACAGCCTGCCCTGCTACTACGGCGTCACCGGCGTGAAGATCACCACTCTGGGTGAGATGAAGGCCGCCATGGACACCATCAAGTCCAAGATGACCCGCAACAACCGTCTCCATGACGCCTTTGAAAGCGGCATTGCGTCCGCCCTGTGCGCCGAGTTCCTGGAAGCGCTGAAATACCTGCACGGCGCGGAGCCTTATGCCGAGCCGGAAATGGGGCACCTGACCGACGCCTTCGTCCGTAATCTGGGCGTGCCGCTGGTTACCGGCGACATCCCCGGCGTTGCCGTTATCATCGGCGGCGCGGAAGACCCCGCCGAGACCGTGGCTCTGGCCAAGTCCTACCAGGCGCAGGGTATCCTGGTCACCCTCACCGGCGACTCCATCAAGCACTGCTTCGACGCCGGCATGAAGCTGGGCGAGAACGTCCGCGTGGTGCCTCTGGGCTACGAAATGCAGTCCGTTATCCACGTTGTCTCCGTGGCCGTCCGTGCCGCGCTGATCTTCGGCAACGTGACCCCCGGCGACTTCGCCTCCCTGTCCAAGTACACCATGGACCGCGTCAAGGCCTTCGTCAACGCCTACAAGCCCCTGTCCGATGAGATCGTCTCCTACGGCGCCGGCGCCATCTGCCTGGGCTTCCCCGTCGTCTCCAACGAGACCGAGAACATGTTCCGTGTTCCCAAGTCCCTGATCCAGCAGCTGGATACCTCCAAGTGGAACGCCACCTCCCTAGAAGCCCGGGACATCAAGCTGAAGATCACCAACATCGACATCCCCGTGGCCTTCGCCACCGCGTTCGAGGGCGAGATCATCCGCCGCGGCGACATGCAGGTGGAAGTGGACGGCTCCCGCGTGGACTGCTTCGAGCTGGTGCAGACCCGGGACGCTTCCGAGGTGGAGGACCACAAGATCGTTGTGGACGGTCCCGAGATCGACGAAGTCCCCGTCGGCTCCAAGATTTCCCTGAGCTACACCGTGGAGGTCGCCGGCAAGGCCATGCAGCCCGACTTCGAGTCCGTCATGGAGCGTAAGATGCACTCCTGGATCAACTGCATCGAGGGCGTTATGCACACCGGCCAGCGCGACATGATCCGTATCCGTATCTCCAAGGCCGACTTTGAGGCCGGCTTCAAGTTCAAGCATCTGGGCGAGGTGCTGTACGCCAAGGTCAAGAGCGAGTTTGAGGCCGTCGTTGACAAGTGCCAGGTCACCATCGTGGTCAATCCCGAGAAGAACGCCGCCCTCCGCGCCGCCGCCAACGAAGTGTTCGACAAGCGTGACGCCCGTCTGGCCTCCATGACCGACGAGTCCGTGGATCAGTACTACACCTGCATCATGTGCCAGGCCTTCTCCCCCAGCCACGTGTGCATCGTCACTCCCGAGCGTCTGGGTCTGTGCGGCGCCGTGTCCTGGCTGGATGCCAAGGCCACCAAGGAGCTGGATCCCGCCGGCCCCTGCCAGCCCATCCTCAAGGAAGGCTGCATCGACGAGAAGCTGGGCCGCTACGCCACCGTGGACGAGGCCGTCAATAAGTATTCTCACGGTGCTCTGGAGCATGTCACCCTGTACTCCCTGTTCCAGGATCCCATGACCTCCTGCGGCTGCTTCGAGTGTATCTGCGGCGTTGAGCCTGTCACCATGGGCGTCGTCATCACCTGCCGTGAGCACGCGGGCATGACCCCTCTGGGCATGACCTTCTCCGAGATGGCCTCCATGACCGGCGGCGGCGTGCAGACCCCCGGCTTCATGGGTCACGGCAAGCACTTCATCGCTTCCCACAAGTTCATCGCCGCCGAAGGCGGCCCCGGCCGTATTGTCTGGCTGCCCAAGCTCCTGAAGGATCAGATGCGTGAGCGCCTGGACAAGACCGCTCTGGAAATGTACGGCGTAGAGAACTTCACCGACATGATCGCCGATGAGACCATCTGCACCGAGGATCCCGAGCAGCTGCTGAACTACCTGTCCGAGGTGGGTCACCCCGTCCTCAGCATGGAACCCTTCGATATGTAATCTTCCTAAAAAGGGGGAGCGGTTTTACCGCTCCCCCTTTCGTGCTCAATGTCAATAGTTGGGGTAGAGACAAAACGGAAATAATTGGGTCGTGTCGGGGTGAATCGCTCCGGCACGATTTTTTGTATGGCGGAAAAGAATTCTCTTTCTGATACGAGTTTTTAATAAAACGCTTAAAAGCGTTTTATTAGGCCGCAGGATTGCGGCCAGCGGCCACTGCCGCTAAAAAACGAAGTCAATACATTTCTTACCGCCGTCCAGGCGGTCTGCCGTAGAACGGCAGAATAAAATGATGAAATCATTTTATTAAGAAATAGTATGAGGTGTGTGGAGCTGGAAAATATTGGATTTTCAATAGTCTAAACGCAAGGGCAGGGATACCCCGGTGGGGTATCCCTGTACGCAGCTTGTCACAGGGAGATTTCCGACATACGGAAATCTCCCTGTCCGTCAAGTATGGATAACGTAGGCATTGCTTGCAAGTGTAACGTCTCAAATGCGGTTTTCAGATAGACCCTGGTAAATATCTGAGGCTGCACATACAGAAAATCAGAGCGACCGCACGATATATGAAACGGGGCGAAAACACATTAAGTCAGGGCTTGACGGGCGTTTCACATGAGACAGCAGCGGGAGACATATCGGGAACCTCTGAATAAATCGTCTTCGGCTGAACAGCGGATTTTTTCCTCTATCCGTGCGGTTTCAAAAGTGGGAAATACATACAGTATTCCGCCACTTTTGAAACCTTCGTCTAGGGCAGCACCGCACAATTGCGTCTTCGAGTCTCAGCCGCCTTTTTGCCCAACTTCCGCAGTTCCGAAAATGGGAAATATTGCGCAGCCGTTGCCAGCGCAAGCTGGCTTACGGATGCGGCATACCCCTTGCGGGTACATACAGGATTCCTCCATTTTCGGAACTTTGAATTGGGTCAAAAATTCTGGCTGAGACTTCTTGCCGAATTGTGCGGTGTTGCCTAATACTAGTTTTCAATAAAACGGTATTTAACCGTTTTATTGAAAACTAGTATTAACCATTTTATCGAGAAATAGTATAAGAAAACCCGGAACGGCAAACCAAGCATTTGCCCTTGCACCTGTAAAAGGAAAGTAGACACTCACAAAAGTGTGGGTGTCTACTTTTTTGGTATAGTACAAGGGAAAGAATGTGAGAGCGTGGGGAAAAAGGGAACACCCCACAAGCGGTATGGCAAGGAGGAGAGAATGAAGGTAAGCACTCAACAACCCCCGCCTGGGGAACCTCTAAATATCCAGATCGTAAATCTTGGTAATCTCCGTCGGCCCCTCCAGCAGAAGGGAGGTGACGTTCCCGTTTTCCCCGCCGACGGTGATCTTCAGCGTGCCGCCCATGTTGTGGGCGGTGAGGACACCGCCGGGAAGCAGCCCCTTCTTCCACAGTACCGAGGCCACGGAGCCGCAGCCGGTGCCGCAGGCGCGGGTGTAGCCCTCCACGCCCCGCTCGAAGGTCAGGATGCGGATCTCCCCGTCCCCCAGCAGCTGATAAAAATTCACGTTCGCCCCCTTGGGGAACGCGGGGTCAAAGCGCAGCGCCCGGAAGGTTTCCACAAGGCCGTCGGCATCCGCCCACAGGTCGCCCTTGTACGCCGCCACCGCGTGGGGAACGCCGGGGTGTCCCAGCTCCACGTAGGCCACGTCCCCCTTGCGGTGCAAGTCCAGCACATAGGGGTTGTTCAGCTTCACCCGATACAGGTTTTCGTCCAGCCGCCAGCCGGGGACAAGCCCCGCGTCGGTCTCCACGGTCATAACGTCTCCCGCCAGACCGATGTCATGGCCGAACCGGCAGATGCACCGGGCGCCGTTGCCGCACATCTCGCCCCGGGTACCGTCGGAATTGTAAAAATGCAGCCGAAAATCCGCCTTGTCGGAGACGTCCGCGGCCATGAACCCGTCCGCCCCCGTGACCGCACAGCACTTCCGCGCCAGCGCCGGATAATCCGGCGTCAGCCCACGGGCGTCGATGACCATAAAGTCGTTGCCCGCGCCGTTCATATAGTAAACCTTCATAAAAATCACCTCGAATTTTTATCTAAGATGCCGGCCTACGCCCCGAACCGGGTGAAATACGTATACAGCGGCGTGAGCTTGGCGAAGAAATCCGCCACCTCGTTTTCCAGCTCCGCACCGAACATTTCGTCGCCCACGTCCTTATGGCGGATGCACTCAATGCCGCCCTTCCAGGCAAAGTAGGGCGCAAGAGCAGGATTTGTCGTCTCCTTGGGGCGCTTGTACAGCTGCGCCGTCACAGGTTGTCCCACCGCTGCCTCCGTCCGGGCAATCAACCGCAAAAATTCGTCGGGGCAGGCGGAGATATACTTCCGAAATTCCTCCATCGCCGCCGTCCTGGGATGCCAGAGGGTAAAGCCGTAGCTCACGCCCTCGGGACGAATCTCAAAGAACAGGCAGGGATTTTCCGCCCACCACTCCACGTCCTGGCGGATGCAGAGCCACAGGCTCTCCTTGTAGGGATCGGGATGGTGCAGCCGGGCGTCCCGGTAGATGCGGCTGACCTTCAGAATCGTCCCCGGAATCTCCGTGAAGGGCGCGAACAGGTCTTTTCCCAGCGCCTTCATCGGCTCGTACAGGGTGCTCACGTATTGCTTTTTATGCTCCAGGAACCAGTCCCGGTTGTTGTTCATGCGGATGCCCCAGAGAAAATCAACAGTCTCCGGGGTGAAGCCGGTAAACATAGAATCACTTCCTATCTGAATCTGCCCTCAACACCTGCCCAGGGGGTCGTCCCGTCCCTGGCGGGTCTTGTAGATCACCTGACCCAGCTCCTTTCCGTCCACCGGCCGGTCGGGGATTTCAAAGGTATAGCGTTCGGTGGCGTTGATGAGGGTCGTGCCGTTGTAATCCCGCACCCGATCCCGGGCGCCGTAGCGCAGGTGGACATGCCCGTGGACAAGATACTTTGGGTGGTATGTATCCAGCAGCCCCACCAGGGATTCAAACCCCCAGTGCGCCGGATCGTCCCCGTCGCCCAGGCCGTAGGGCGGCGCATGGGTCACCACGATGTCCACGCCCCCCATGCGTTTGAGCTTCCACTTGAGCTTCTGGATGCGGCGTCGCATCTGGTCGTCGGTGTACTGGTGGGGGCCGGGATGGTACCTGCGGCACCCACCAAGACCCAGAATGCGCACTCCGTTGTAGGTCACGATGTGGTCGTCGATGCAGTCGCAGCCCTCCGGGGGAACCTGGCGGTAGTTGGTATCGTGATTCCCGTGGACGTACAGCAGAGGGCACCGCGCCATGGTGACGAGAAAGCTCAGATACCGCGCGTTCAGGTCGCCGCAGGAGAGGATCAGGTCATACTCCTTCAGCCGCCCGGGGACATAATGATCCCAGAGTGCGGCGCATTCCTCATCGGATACGGTCAAAATCTTCACGGGGCTTCCCCTCCTTCTCTGCGGGAATTTTATCTCGGTAAATGCCCAGCTCCCGCACCATCTGCTGGGAGATCGGCAGAATCTGATCAAAGGTGGGGATGCTGCCCACAATGTTGTCGCATAGCCAGTCCATATGCAGCAGCTCCTCCGGGGCGAACCCCCGGGTACCGTCGGACTTCACCGTACCGTCCTGGGCGGTGATGCGCCGCCGGAAGGGGTCGAGAACGCCGTCCTCCAAGCCCTTTTTCAGAATCTCCGCAAACTGATGCACGCCCTCCGGGAGCTTTTCGGACAGCCGGACGCCGATGACGCCGCTGTCCATGCCCAGCCAGTAGTTGAGGGCGGTGGATTCTCCCTTGTCCCGCTTCCAGCCTCCGGCGAAAATACTGCGGATGACGAATTCATAGAACTTGCCCCAGACCCAGATGGGCGTTCCCAGAGGAATCAGGTCGCCCCGGTCGTTCATCAGGTAGGTGCCGTAATTGCAGAAGTCCAGATACATTTTCGCCTGGGTCGGTGCGTCCCGGTTGGATACCACACGGATGCCGTCCGCCAGCAGATCGGCCTGGGGCGTTCCCTTGACGCACGACCACCGCAGCTCGATCTGCGCCCGGGGGTTGGTCATCTGCGCCCCCAGGGCAAAGGCGTTGATGGAGGCGGGAACGCCGAAAATCGGGTAGGAGGCGATGTAGCCGATGCGGTTGTTCTGCGCCATGGCGCCGGCGATGGCGCCGGTGATGAACTTCGCCTCGTAAATCCGTCCGTAATAGGTGCGGATGCTGGAATAGGCCTGATCGACGGAGCAGTTGAGGAAGCGCACCTTGGGATGCTCCACCGCAGCCTTCAGCGTGGCGCGGCTCAAGGGGGGCGCGGTGATGAACACCACCTGCGCGCCGTCGGCCACCGCCTGCTCGATGATCGGCTCGGCCAGCTCCGGACTCGCGGCGTCGAAGTAGCTGCGCAGGGTGACCCGGTCGCCGAACACCTTTTTCAGATGCTCCTTGCCCTCCTCGTGACCCAGCACCCAGGTGCTGCTCCCGGGGTTCATCTGGTGGACGAAGGCCACGTTCAGATGGTCGGGGCTTGCGGAAATGAACCGCTCTAAGAGGGATGCCTTGGAGGTGTCCTCCGCCTTGGTCTGTACCTTGACGGCCTCCTGCTTTTTGGTGTTGGCGACCATGTCCTCCCGCAGGGCGGCGACGCTTTTTTTCAGCTCCGCCGTGGACAGCTGCCCTAAGTCCTGAAACGGGTACAGATCCAGCCACAGCAGCAGCGCTTCCTCGGGGAGAACTTCCTCCGGCGGCACCTGCAGGGCGCTGAACGCGTCCCGGAAATAGTGGAAATAGGCATTGAAGGTGCGCCGTTCCGATTCCTCCCAGATTTCGTCGCTTTTCTTCCCCAGATGCGCCAGAAGCCTGGCATAATCTCCGGGATGGCGGAATTGGACGCAGTACAGGTGGGAGGCCTTGTAAAAGTCCATAAATTCATAGTACGCCTGAATCCGCGGCTCATCCGTCAGGGGCGGCACAATCCGCTTGACGGTGCCGGGAATCCGGGGAGAGCCGAAATGCCGCAGGACGCTGACCCGCTTGTTGCCCTCCTGAACGTAGAAATTCCCCAGATATTCGTAGCACAGAATGGGGTCGGTGATGCCCGTCTCTCCCAGGTGGGCAGCACAGAGGTTGACCCACTTGGTGGCAAACTCGGATTTGCTGTCCAGCAGCGGGCAGAAGGAGGCGGTAAAGGCCGAGATGCGTCCGGCGGATTTGGTGCCGATGATCCGTTCCGAGGGGATTTCCACCAGCCCCACGTCCACCACGGAATCCGTATTGTTTTCCGGCAGAATATCGTCCAGCACGGCAGGGTAGGGCGAGCGCCCCTCCATCACAAGCTCCCGGTATTCCCTCTGGCCCTGTTTCAGCGCCAGGTTATATTCATCTAAAGCGGTCTGAATCGACATGGCAGCCTCCCAAGAACAATAGTTTACCATATGATACCACATTTTCGCCGGTTTGCAATCACTATCTGCTCTTTCCTATTTGCATTTCTTACGAAAAAGAATGCAGATCCGCCCCGCCGCAAGGAAATCTTAAGGCGCCTGCGCTCCCTCCGACTTGTTTTTTCACGGAAAAACGAGTACAATGGGGAAAAACAGGAATTTCCATGAAAGAGGTGGTTGGATGCCGGCCAGAGACAATTCCGTAGCCAGCTACGCCCAGCAGATTCTCACCCAGGTGAAAACCGTGGTTGTGGGAAAGGATCCCGTGCTGCTGTGGGTGCTGGCGGCGATCCTCGCCCGGGGGCATATCCTGTTGGAGGACATTCCCGGCGTGGGAAAAACCACCATGGCGCTGGCCTTTTCCCGGGTGCTGAGCTTAAGCTGCAGCCGTGTGCAGTTTACCCCGGATGTCCTGCCCTCCGACGTGACGGGCTACTCCGTGCCTGACGCCGCCGGGGAAATGCGCTATCAGCCCGGCGCGGTGCTGTGCAATCTGTTCCTCGCCGACGAGCTGAACCGCGCCACCTCCCGCACCCAGTCCGCCCTTCTGGAGGCCATGGAGGAAGGGCAGGTCACGGTGGACGGGGTGAGCCACCCCCTGCCAAAGCCCTTTACGGTCATTGCCACCCAGAACCCCACCGGCGCGGCGGGCACCCAGCTTCTGCCTGACAGCCAGATGGACCGGTTCATGGTGCGGCTGTCCATGGGCTATCCCAGCCCCAAGGACGAGGCCGCCATGGTGCTGAACCGGCAGGGCGGCAACCCCCTCCATGAGCTGACCCCTCTGATGACCCGGGAGGATTTGACCGCCATGCAGGACACGGTGGAAGAAACCTACCTCAGCGACAGCGTGGTCAATTATATTGTAGCCCTCATCAGCGCCACCCGGGGCAGCGCCGACATTCTCCGGGGCGCAAGCCCCCGGGCGACCCTGGCCGTCACCGCCATGGCAAAGTCGGTGGCACGGCTTCGGGGGCGGGATTACGTGACCCCGGCGGATGTGAAGGAGGTCTTCGTCCACACCATCGCCCACCGGCTGATTCTCTCCCCCAGGGCGGAAGCCCAGGGAAAGCAGCCCCAGACGGTATTGCAGGACATCCTCACCGCCGTCCCCGCCCCCCGGCTTCGCTGACATGGTCGGGCGGAGATTGTGGTATCTGGCGGCGCTGTTCGGCTGCTGGGTATTTTACATTGCCTACGGCGAGTGGTTTTCCTGGCTGGCGCTGGTGATCGTAGGGGGGCTTCCCTGGCTGTCGCTGATGATCAGCATCCCCGCCATGCTTTCCTTCCGCCTGTCCCCGGACGGGGCGGACGCCGTTCCCATGAGTACGGAGGCGGAAACCTGGCTGCTGGGCAGCAGTGCCTTTCCGCTGCCGCCCTTCAAGGGAAACATCCGCCTGCGCAGCTGCATCACCGGTCAGACCCAGCGCTATCGGGCGGGTTCCGGACTGCCCACGCAGCACTGCGGCGGCATTGTCGTCACAGTGGCGCGGGCGCGGGTCTGCGATTACCTGGGGCTGTTTGCCTTCCCGGTGAGGAAGGTGGCGGCCAAGACCGTCCTCGTCCGCCCCAAGCCATTGCCCATTCCCGCCATACCCGACCTTGACCGTTACATTGCCCGGGCGTGGAAGCCCAAGCCCGGCGGCTTTGCGGAGAACCATGAACTTCGGCTCTACCGCCCCGGGGACAGCCTGAATCAGGTGCATTGGAAGCTCACCGCCAAAACCGGCAAATGGATGATCCGTCAGCCCATGGAACCCCAGCGGGGGCTGGTGATGCTGACCATGACCCTCCGGGGGGCTCCGGAGGAGCTGGACAGGAAATTCGGGCGGCTGCTATGGCTGGGGAGCTATCTTGTAGGGAAGGACGTCCGCTTTGAAATCCGCGCCCTGACCGCCGATGGGGTGCAGTCATCGTGGGTGCAGACGGAGCAGGAGCTGAGCAAAGCCATCGACACGCTGCTGTGTGCCGGGGAAGCAAAAGAAGGCTCCATCCGGGATTTTGGCTTCGCCGCCTCCTGGCAGTACCACATCGGAGGTGAGCCGGATGAAGCGTAAGATCTGGGTCACCGCCGGAATCGCGGCGACGCTGGCCTTTCTGATCGCCTTCGGCGCAGTTGGGTGTGTCATCAGCGGGTTTGACCTGCCGCTGGACAATTATGCGAAGGTGGTGCTGATCTGCGGTGCGGCATCGGTTTTCTGCGCCGCGGCCTTCAGTCTGAAATGGGGCGGCGCGGCGGTGCTGTGCGCTTTTGCGCTGCTTGCCGGTTATGCCTGGCGGCGGGAGGAGGCGGCAGAGCAGCTGTTTGGGCTGCTGTACCGTATGACCTCCATTTACGGCAACGCCTACGGCTGGAACCCGCTTCCGTTGTCCGACGGCGCGACGGCGGTGGATATTCCCATGGCCGCCCTGGGGGTTCTGCTGGGCGCCGCCGTGACCTGGTCGGTGTGCCGGAAGCTGGGGGCGTTTCTCCCGGTGCTGGCGTCGCTGATCCCCCTTTCCGCCTGTATGGTGGTGACGGATACCGTTCCGGATGTGCCGTATTTATTCTGCCTGCTGTTCGGTCTCGTCATTCTGATTCTCACAGGCCGCGTCCGCAGGCAAAGCGCCCCCCAGGGCAACCGTCTGACCGCCATGGCGGCGATTCCCACGGCGCTGGCGCTGGCAGCGCTGTTCCTGGCATTCCCGCAAGAAAGTTATGTAAACCGTTCGGAAGCGACCCGGGACGCCATTCTTTCCTGGTTCCAGAGCATCCCGGAAAAGGTGGAAAACGTCCGGCAGGAGGTGACCGTTTCCGTTTCCTCTCAGGAGCCGGATCATGTGCGCCTTGCGTCCCTGGGGCGGAGAATCGAGTCGCCCGTAACGGTGATGGAGGTCACGGCGGAGATCGGCGGCACCCTCTACCTCCGGGGGCAGGATTATGACGGCTACGACGGCATGACCTGGACGGCCTCCCGGCACCGGACGGAGGACTTTTCCCTCACCGGGGTGGACTACGGCGACGTGTCCATCCGCACCGTTGGCGAACGGGCGCTATTGTACCTGCCCTATTATCCCGCCCGGGGCATGGCGCTCATCGGCGGAAACATGAGCAACACCTGGGCATACACCGAATACGTCATCCCCCGCGCCGGATTGCCGGACGACTGGCGGGCAACGGCAATTTCCGGGTCGGCGACCCCGCCCAGCGCAGCATCCCCCTATCTTGCCCTCCCGGACGCGACCCGCACCCGGGCGGAAGCCCTTCTGACGGGCATTCTGGGCGACACTTCCTCCACCGTGGAGAAAGCGGAGAGAATCGGAGATTACGTCCGCGCCTCCGCCCGGTACGACTTGAATCCTTCCCGGATGGGCGAGGGAGAGACGGATTTTGCTCTGTGGTTTCTGGAAAGCGCCGAAGCGGGCTACTGCGTCCACTTCGCCACGGCGGCGACGGTGCTGCTCCGGGCGGCGGGAATCGAAGCCCGCTACGTCAGCGGCTATCTGGTGAAAACCGCCCCCGAAACACCCACCGACGTCACCGAGAAGAACGCCCACGCCTGGGCGGAATATTATGAGCCGACGCTGGGCGTCTGGCTGGTGCTGGAAGCCACGCCGTCGGACATGGCCGCGGCACAGCAGCCCGCCCCGGAGACCGTGCCGGAAGCCACCCAGGAAGCCGCCCAGCCACCCTCCCCGGAGCCGACGACCCCGTCGCCGTCCGCGTCTGCGCCCTCCAGCCCGCAGACGCCTGCCGCGTCCACGCCGCCCCAGCCGGACACGCCGAAACAGCACACCGTCGGAAAGATTCTGGCCGTGCTGTTCATACCGGCGCTGCTGGCTCTGGCAATCGCAGCCCAGCGAAGCGTCCGCATTCACCTTCGCCGCCGCAGGCAGGAAACCGCCCGCCCCAACGCCCGGGGGCTTGCCATGTGGCAGGAGACGGAGCTGCTGTCCAAACTTTTGCGCCAAGCGTCCCCGGAAGCCCTGGAAGCCCTGGCGCAGAAGGCCAAATTCAGCCAGCACACGCTGACGGCGGAGGAGCTGGAACAGTTCACGGCCTATCTGACCGACGCCCGGCACCGGCTGGAACAAACGCCCTGGTATCTGCGGCTGGTTTATATGTATCTTTATGCAGCGATTTAAGGAGAAGCCTATGGAAGAAAAATTCATCGCCGCCTGGGCGGCAAATCGGGAGAAAGCGGAAGCCCTTGGCATTCGGATGCGTCCCATCCCCGCCGAAGAAGCCATGAAAACGGCGCACCGCGCCTTATCCGGCAGCCGTCTCAGCGACGGCTTCAACGCCCTCAAAGAAAAGCGCCGTCTTGACCTGACGCTGGAAGCCCTGGCCGTGGACAAGCGCTTCACGACGCTGTTCAGCGACGAGGAAGCCAACGAAGCCCTGACCCGTCTGCTGGAAGCGGGCTACTACGGCGGATAACGGCAAAAAGAGGAAGCGTAGTGAATGGGCGCCCCTTGCCTCTCCCTTTGGGAAAGGTGGCCGAGCGAAGCGAGGACGGAGGGGTATACTAGGGTGCAATACCCTCTCAGTCACCTTCGGCGACAGCTCTCCCAAAGGGAGAGCCAAGGGGCAGCACCTCGTTAATAGCATGTTGTCACGAGAAATGGAGCGTATCTTTATTGATACGCTCCACTAACTGTTTTACAGCCATCCATCAAACGGACAGCTTTCTCTTTTTGATATCTAATTGGAAAACCTCACTTTTCCAGCGCCATGACCTTATCGATCCGGCGCTGATGGCGCGCTTCCCCGGAAAATTCCGTTCCGAGCCAGACGTCCACGATCTCCATCGCCAGATTTTCGCCTACGACCCCCGCGCCCAGCGCCATCATGTTGGTGTCGTTGTGCAGACGGGTCATTTTTGCCGACCAGGGGTCGGACAGCAGGGCGCAGCGGATGCCGTCGATCTTATTGGCGGTGATGGACACGCCGATGCCGGTGGTACACAGCACAATACCCCGCCGGCACTCCCCCCCGGCGACAGCCCGGGCGGCCGCCGCGGCAAAGTCGGGGTAATCGCAGCTTTCCGTGGAATAGGTGCCGAAGTCCCTGACCTCATGTCCCTGCTTTTCCAGATGCCGGATGATTTTATTTTTCAGCGCAAACGCACCGTGGTCACAGCCGATGGCAATTTTCATAGTTCAGTCTCCTTTGTTCTCAAATCACGTACCCGCCGCTGACGCCCAGCACCTGCCCGGTGATAAATTCCGCGTCCGCCAGATACGCAATGGCCTTCGCTACATCCGTGGGCGCGCCGTTGCGCCCCAAGGGGGTTTCCTCCGCCATTCCCGCGAGAATGTCCGGAGCGACGTTCGCGCACATGTCCGTGAGAATGACCCCCGGCGCTACGCAGTTGACCCGGATGCCGCTGGGGCCAAGCTCTTTGGCCAGCGCCTTGGTCAGAGCGATCACCGCCCCCTTCGTGGCGGAATACGCCGCCTCGCAGGACGCGCCAACCTGCCCCCACATGCTGGCCACCGTCACGATGCTGCCCCGGTGGGTCTTGAGAAAGGACGGCATGACGGCGTTGACGCAGTGGTAAATCCCCCCCACGTTAACGGCAAACAGCCGGTTCCAATCCGCTTCCGCCATCTGGGACAGCAGTCCAAAGTACATCGTCCCGGCGTTGCAGACGAGAATGTCCACATCCCCCATCCGGGCAAAGGCACGGTTCACGGCTTCTCCGTCCGCCACGTCGCAGCAGATGGCCGTAGCTCCGGTCTTCTCCGCCACGGCTTTCGCGGCGGCGTGGTTTTTTTCGTATAAAAACGTCACCCGGTCGCCCCGGGCGGCGAAAAGCTCCACCGCCGCTGCGCCGATTCCCCGGGAGCCGCCGGTGATCACAACATTCCCCATAGAATTTCCCGCCTTCCGCAGTCCATTTCCGTCTCATGAAAAACAGGCTGCCGGGGCAGCCTCACCGTATCTAAAAAGCCTCGCAGAGGAAAGCCGCCCGCAGGCGGCAAATAAAATTGAATCATTTTCTGCCGGGGCGTGTACCTGGCAGAAAATACCTCTCAGGCTGCAAAGTGTGCGAGTTGGCCGCCTGCGGCGGCCAAGGAGTGCGCGCAGCAGACTGCCATCCCATTGTTCCAAAAGGCCGACGGCCTTTTGGAACAGGATAGCCCGTTTTTTTACCGCCTTCTGCTCTTGGTGCGGTGATCCGCACGCATGGAGGAGAGCTTGTTGTCGGATTCGGACATGAACGCCTTCAGCTTTTCCTCAAACAGCTGGTCGGCCGTCTTGGGGGCGGCGGGCTGCATGGGGGCGCGCTGGGGGCGGTTCTGCGCCGGAGCGTTGTTCTCCCGGCGGAAACCGCCGTCCTGACGGGGTGCGCCGCGATAGTTCCCGTTCCGATTTCCGCCGTTCTCACGCTGGGGCTTGGGTTCCAGACGCTTAATGGACAGGTTGATCTTGCCGTTTTCCAGGCCGATGACCACGACCTTCACGTCCTGACCCTCGGTCAGGTGCTGCCGGATATCGCTGACGTAGGCATTGGCGACCTCGGAAATATGTACCATGCCCGTCTTTCCCTCCGGAAGGGAGATGAATGCGCCGAAATTGGTGATAGACTTGACTTTACCCTCTAAAATGGCTCCAACGGTTAACTCCATAGTATGCTGTGATTCCTCCATGTATTTTCAGTTAATGAATTGATAGGATCAGGACTGCGGCTGTAGATCCAGAATAAGGGTATTGGGGTCAGCCAGCCCCAGCTCGCTTCTTGCGATGTCCTCCACGCTCTTCACGGAACCCAGATCCTCGATCTTCTCCTCCAGATCCCGGCTCTGCTGTTCCAGAGCGGCGGCTTCGTCCCGCAGTTCTCCGGTTCGTGCCTGAATGCCGGTGTGTACCCACCTCAGAGCTGCCAGCGCCGCCATAGAGAATAGGATAAGCACTGCCACGATGATCTTCAGCGCCAGCGAGCCTGACCGGAAAATCACTTTCCCCCTGCGTTTCTGTTCCAATGGGTTCACCTCTTCGTTTTCGCCGTTTTTCCCGACGATGATTCCATCTTATTGTAACCCATTTTTCCGCAGATGCAAATAAAATTTTTGCAAATTTTGAAAAATTTTTTACGGGAATGAGAGCAAAGCCCAGGAGCGACCTCACGAATTTCCAGAATCCGGAAAAAACAGGCGCGATCAGGCCACCGAACACCAGATCCCAGGCGATTCCCCCGGCCAGCAGTCCGGCGGAATACCCCAGCCGCAGGTCGCCCCTGCACACGCGGAAGCTCATCAGCAGCCAGACCCAGGCGCCCCCCGACAAAAACAGCACGTCCGCGGCAAATGTATGCCGTGGGCGCAGGGGGCGCAGGAATTCGTAATACACCCCCAGCGCCGCCCCCAGCAGACAGCAGCACAGAAAGCGGTGCGCTGCCAGCGCGGGGGCGGTCATCCGAACAGACGGCGTTTCCATCCGGCGGCCTGCCTGGGTTCCTCATAGGCCAGCGCGGAAACATTGCCGTCCACCTCCACCTGCCCACCCTCCAGGGACAGGGTTTTCAGCTGCAATTCCTTTCCCTGAACGATCAGCGTCCCCAGGGAGGTTTGCAGCACCACCGCCGTATCGTCAAAGCTGACCACCTCCGTCACCCCGGTCATGGTCAGCTGCCGCCGCTCATTCAGACAGAGCCTGTGGGGCATACGCTCATCCGCCATAGCCATCCCTCCTTGCCTTTGCCATACGCTATGCCCCAGGCGGCGGGAATATGCCATAAAACTTCATGCAGGAACGCCGCACCACGAACATGTGCAAATGCCAAAGCATGAAGGTTTTGTGCATCCTTTCCGGTTGCCCCGCAGGGGCGAGAAAATGGCGTATTTCCCACTTTGCACAACAAAAAGCAGCCAGGGCGTTTCCTGCGTCCTGGCTACGGTTTCAGTTTTCCATCTGCTTCCCCAAGAAACCGGCGGCTGTCTTGACCAGCCCCTGGTCTGCCTCCTGAAGGGGGCTGTCGTTTTCCCCCAGGAGCAGCAGTACGCAGCCCATAAGGTCGCCCTGGGATAAAATCGGCGCGGCGGCGCCAAGACGGTACTTTTCCTCCCCGTCAGCCGCCAGGATGGGGGCATCCCCGTTTCTGTAGAGGTAATTTTTCCGCTGTTCCATGAGCTTTTCCAATTCCGGCGAATTGGGCTTGTCCATCAGCTCCCGCTTGGGGATGCCGTAAAGGGCGATAATACTGTCCCGATCGGTCACCGCGGCGATATGCCCGGTGGCGGATCCAATGGACTCGCACATTTGGGCAGCGAACTCCTGCAAGTCGCCCATAGGGGAATACTTACGGAAGATCACACCCCCGTCCTTCTCCGTATAAATCTCCAACGGGTCGCCCTCGTTAACAACATTGACAGTAAAGACCTTGTCCTTCTGGTGCGTGGACCTCTGGATGATGGTTATGGATGCGATATCCTTACTGTCCGTCGAAAAATTTATGGAGTCCTCATGGTCGGGTGCCAGCTTCAGCAGGGTATCGATATCCGGCTTCAGCTTCACATCCAGATGGTCGGTGTACACGCTGATGCGCTCCACGAGAAAAGAAATGTCCCGCTTGTCCAGGGTGGGCTTGCTGAGAATGTCGTCAAACACATCGATGACGGTTTTTGCTGCCCGGTTGACCTTCAGCATATTGTTCCGCAAAGTATTCCCGGCATCGATCTGCTTTTCCAGACCGGCAATCCGCTGAGTCAGCTCGTTTTCAATTTCCGTGTAGGTTTCCTCAATGATGGCGGCAGTTTCCGGCGGTTTTCCTATGGTGTCCAGCAGCTTACGCTTCAGGGTGTTCTTAAGCTGCTCTCTGGCCTGTGCCAGCTGGGTCTGAACGGAATCGATGGCCTTGCCGATCTCCTCCTCCCGCTGGGGCTGCTCCCGGATGGCGGTTTCCAGCTCCTCCAGCATGGCGGAGGAATTGTTCCGTACCTGTTTGAGGTACCGTTTCAGCAGATCGTCCAGGGTATCCACCCGGATGTGGTGGGAGGTGCAGCCCTTGCGCCCACGGCGGTGGTATGTGCCGCAGGTATAGGCGGCGGGAATGTCCGGCCGGGACAGGGAGAACATGGGGCTTCCGCAGTCCCCGCAGAACAGAAAGCCGGAGTAGTCCGTAGCATATTTCTTCTCGCCCCGGTAATTGCTCTTTGTGCGCAGCCTCATCTGCTCCTGCGTATAGGCAAAGGTGCGGGGATCTATGATGGGCGTGTGGGCATTCTCGATGACAATATGCTCCTCATCCCCCACTTTCTGATCCTTGCCGTTGATGCCCTTGCGGACATACTTCTTCTGCCGCAGGGTGCCGATGTAGAAGTCATTTGCCAGCAGACCGGATAGTGTTGCGGTATTCCAAACGGTGCTGCTGCGGATTTTTGTGGGGACTCCGGCGGCTTCCTTCTGGGAAAGCTCATTGGCACGGGGTGTGGGCACGCCATTGTCCGTCAGGTAATTGGCAATCTTTTTGTACCCCCAGCCGTTGTTGTATAGCCGAAAGATTTCCCGCACTACCTCCGCGGCAGGCAGATCAATCTCATAGGTCATGGCTTTGGTGTTGATGATCCGATAGCCATAGGGCACGGCGCAGACCCATTTGCCGTCCTTCTGGCGGCTCTGGATGATCTGCTTGATCTTTCGGGAGGTGTCCGTAACCGGCATCTCGTTCATCAGGAACTTGAACTGAATCAGCATCCAGTCGTCCTTGGTGGGATAGTCAATGCCGTCACCGATGGAAATAATCCGGATACCCGCATCCCGCAGGGTTTCCAGCTCCAGCAGTCCCAGACTGTTTCTTCTGGAAAACCGGGAGAAGTCCTTGACCACCAGAATGGTGCACTCCCCGGACATCATGCGGCTCCGCATTTTCTGGTAGCTCTCCCGCTGGGAGAAGGTGTAGCCGGAACGGTCCCGGTCCTCAAACAGGGTCAGGTGGGCATCCGGGAAGGCGGAACCTACGTAATCTGTGATGATTTTCTTCTGGTTTTCGATACTGGTATTTTCCCGGCTGTCCTCATCCAGGTCAACGGAGATTCTTGTGTAGCCAAATACTTCCAATGTTATTCACTCCATTTATATATCTATATATCGACATTGTATAACGAAGATCGAAAAAATGCAAGGGTCATTTTCTGACAGGGGCGCGTCAGCGCCCCATGTCGAAACTTCTTGTTCTTGGTTTTCTGGTCGGCTGCGGATACACATTGCTGTTGTAGTTGTGCAGGAGCAGGTCTTTGGTGGTTTCCAGAAGGTTTTCTTTGCCGGAGCGGTACACCACCGCCAGATACTTGTGATCCTTGCATTCCTTGTAGAAGGGCTTCAGTCTGGCCTCCACTGCCGGGTCATCGCTTTCCGCTTTTGTCAGCCAGATTTCCGCGATCTTCTTTTCTTCGTCCATGTGAATCCGCATTTCAGGTCATCTCCTTTCTTACAGTATTTTCCAATGTGTTTCTGATTATTCTCTGGTAGTTCAATTTCGCAGCCTCACAATCGTCTTGCTTTTGTGAATTTACTCGCCCATTTCCATGGATTCGTTTACCGGATAAACCGGGTGCTGCGGCTTCAAAGCTCGTTCATTATTCCATTCGGGATATGAAATTGTTGGTTCCTGTAGGATATCAGCCGGTTTTGGCTTTTGTTTGCGTGATATAATGCAGGAACATATGTTTGCTTATTGCATCAAAGGAATGATGGTTTGTCAAATGAACGAATTATAAACAAGATAAAGGGATCCGGCACTTTGCGCACTCAATCGGAAGGCCGCGATAGACATGATTCTCCCTACTGGTGATAATCTGATTGTTCTTTCTGTTCTTGATAATGTTTTATTGAAAATACTGTGACTAATATGCAAAAATTTTCAATAGTCATTGACTGCCTTTTGAAAAATGTGTATAATAGCAATTGAAAAATCAGAGAAAAATATGCAAAAATTTTCTGTGGAGGCGAGGGCATTGGAAATTAGGCGTGATTATTACTTGAAAAAACTGATCAGCAAGAAGCACAATGGACTCATTAAGGTGATTACCGGAATGCGCCGCTGCGGCAAATCGTATCTGCTGTTTACGATCTTCAGGAATTATTTGCTTGAAACAGGTGTGCCGGCAGATCACATTATCGATATGGCCTTTGATTCCTACGAAAACAAAAAGTATCGGAACCCGGATGTTCTCTATCCCCACATAAAAAATCAAATCTCCGATCATGGAATGTACTATATCCTTCTCGACGAGGTGCAGCTTTTGGGAGATTTTGAATCTGTCCTCAATGGCTTTATGCGGATGCCCAATGTAGATGTCTATGTTACCGGCAGCAATGCAAAGTTTCTGTCGAAAGATATTATTACGGAATTCCGGGGCAGGGGCGATGAACTGCATATGTCCCCCTTGTCGTTCAGAGAATTCATGTCTGTTTATGATGGTAACAAATACGATGGTTGGAATGAATATGTGCTGTATGGCGGATTGCCTCTGACCGTCTTGCTGCCAACTGCTGAACAGAAAATAGAGTTTCTCAAACGCCTTTTCGATGAGACCTATATCAATGACATTGTTGGCAGACATCGAATTCGCAACAAGGATGAATTTGAGGAACTGATTAACATTCTATCTTCCAGCATTGGGTCGCTCACCAATCCGAAAAAGCTGGCGGATACCTTCAAAACAAAAAAGGGCAAAAAGATCAGCGTAAATACGATTACGAATTATCTGGATTATTTGTGCGATGCTTTTGTGGTCAGCAGAGCCACCCGCTATGATATCAAGGGAAAAAAGTATATTGATACTCCTCAGAAGTATTATTTCAGCGATGTTGGTCTTCGCAACGCAAGAATCAACTTCCGCCAGATCGAAGAAAACCATACCATGGAAAACATCCTATACAATGAACTGCTCTCAAGAGATTTCAATGTCGATGTTGGACTCGTTATGGTTTCCGGAAAAGACAGTGATGGCAAACTGGTGCGTAAACAGCTGGAAGTGGATTTTGTTTGCAACAAGGGTTCCAAGCGATACTACATTCAATCTGCATTCGCGATCCCTGACGAAGCCAAAATGCAGCAGGAGTCCAACTCTCTGCGACGGATTGATGATTCTTTCAAGAAGATCATCGTAGTCAAGGATACTCCAGCTCCCTGGTATACCGAGGAGGGCATCCTGGTAATCAGCGTATATGATTTCCTTCTGAACGCAGACAGCTTGGACTTATAACATTTTCATTTTTGGTAGTGGCAAGCAGTGTCTGGGTGCTACCCAGCCGGATTTTGCTTGTTGGGGCAAACCCCAATCCCCAAGATCAGCACAGTATGCTGGCTGTGCATTTTGGTAAACGCTCAACCACAGGTACCTTGACGGAATAAATTGCGGGGCTCCATATGGAGCCCCGACTATCGTATTCAGATCTTTTCCGGCATACCTCCGGGAGGTTTTCCAACCAGGGAAGCGGGTCTTCCAGGAAGTCCAGGCTGGTGCTGTCCCATATGCTTCGGTATTTCTGTCAGCAGATGCTTCAGATATTCGTAGATCTTCAGCCTGTTCGCCTTGGCCGCAATGATGTGCCAGTTGGCTCGTCCAATGGTAAAGGGACGGACCGCACGCTCTGCTGCCGAATTGTCAATAGGAACTTCTCCATCCTCCAGAAACACTTTCAGATATTTCTCCTGGTTCAGGCTGTATTTGAGGCCATCTTTGGCCTTTTCACTCAGGATCGTGGCAGGCTCCTGCTCATGAACCCATGCAAAGTAAGCCTCCACAAGAGGGGCTACCTCTTTCTGGCGGCGCGTTTTCCGTTCTTCCGCACTGACATTCTTCAGCGCTTCCTCGGCTTTGTATATTGCGGCGATTTGTACCAGTGCTTTGTGGGCAACTGTTTCTCCGACCAGTTCTTTGGCATGGAAGCAATACGCCTCCTTACCGCCTTTCGTGGCTTCCACACTTGTACCGGTATTTACAAAATCCGTCAGCATCGACGGAGTGACCAGACAGTTTTCAAAATCTGCACTTGCATTTTGTACCTGGTTTGTTGTATAGTACATATGTGGAATCTCCCATGATTGCGTTATTCATCCGGCAAGATGTAACACAATTATGCGCGAGATTCCATTTTTTGTCACTACAATACAGGGAGCGGTATCACACAAGTTTTTTCATTGAACCGCAATACACCAAGTGTTCCTGCGAAAAAATGGCTTGCATAGTGAAAAAATCCCTTGCTGTTGGTCATATTGCTCGTTTTCAGATACGCCCTTATAAAAATTGCACGAACTTTTTGGTAGAAAAAGAGAATTTAAGATCCATTTTTTGTAAGATTTATGTATTGCAAGATAGAACCAAAACAAGTACAATGAGAGTGCAAAGATTGGAAAACGTTTTCCCATAACGTTTGACGAATTTATGCAAGGACGTTTGACGGGGCGGTTAGAAAGTGGTAGAGAAGAACAGGATGGTTACGATTAAGGAAATTGCGCGGCAGTCTGGCGTTTCACAGGCAACGGTCTCACGCGTGCTGACCAATAGTCGCCCGGTGAAGCTGGAACTGCGGGAGCGTGTAATGGAAGTAGCGCGTGAGTTGGGCTATGTACCAAACACAGCAGCCCGTGCCTTGGTAAATCGCCGTACAGATGCCATTGGCGTGGTGGTGAATAATCTGCATGACCCATTTTTCCACGACTTGATTCGCGGTTTTGAAGCGGGGGCTACTGAGACTGACTATAATGTGGTATTCTGCAGCGCCATGGGGCACGGAATGGAGTGCAAGCAGCGTTATGTGCGCTATCTAAGCAACGGCGTGGTGGATGGGATCATTTTATATGGCTCTTATGACTTTGATGAGGCGTTGGTTCGAGAACTGCATGCAACGGATTTTCCTTTTTTTATGATTGAGAACTTCGTGGAAGGTGTGCAAACTAACAATTTCCTCATTGACAATGAGGGCGGTGTATACGATGCAGTGCGCTATTTGCACCGGCACGGTCACCGACGCATTGCCTATATTGCAGGGCGGCAGAAAAAGCGTGTGTGCGTTGAGCGCCTAAATGGCTACTACAAGGCTATGCAAGATCTTTGCTTAAAGGTACCGGCGGAGTATGTGCGTTACATAGAAGAGGGGAGCAGCGATGGCCGTTCGCTGATGGCAGAGTTCTTGGCATTGCCACCATGCATACGTCCTACCGCGGTGTTGTGCTACGATGATGCGGTAGCAAGTTATGCCATTCGCTGTGCTTTAGAGCATGGATTGCGCGTACCGCAAGATATTTCTGTCATGGGTTTCGACAATCAGACTATCCCTCCAAATGGCTACAAGGGGCCAGCGATTACCAGCGTGTCTCAGCCCTTGTATGAGATTGGATTCGACAGCATTATCCTGCTGAAAAAAGTACTTCGCGGTGAGCAGGAGGGTGTGGTCACAAAACATTATCAGACGCATATTGCGGAAAAAGAATCCGTGGCATATTTGGAAAAGGGTGGATAAGATGGATATATTGTGTACCCCTAGGCGTTATGTGGCTGGCGTGGATGGGGGCGGAACGAAAACGGCCTGTATGATCGCCGACGAGAGCGGGACGCTGCTTGCCTATGCTGTTACAGAGGGATCTAATCATCAGATCAGTGGTTTTTCGCTTGCTATTGAAAACGTTTGCCGTGCTGTGGACGTGGCCTGCGACAAGGCAGGAATCCAGCGAGAGACGCTGTCTTTGATTTATCTTGGGATGGCGGGAGCAGATTCTCAGGCCGATTTTCAGCTGCTGAATGATGGATTTGCTGCAGCCTTCGGTGGTATTCCCTTCAAAGTGGTCAACGACGTTTGGATTGCGTTTGCCTGCGAAGTCAGACAAGGCTGGGGGGCAGTATCCGTGTGCGGCACTGGGGCCAATCTGGCAATAAAGGATCCCGAGGGGAAGGTTTATAGCGTGCGTGCATTGCGCTATATACTGGGAAACTATGGAGGCGGCTATCACTTGGCAGAAATCGCACTCCATCATGCGTTTCGCTGCGATGAACATACCGGCCCTGATACGCGTCTTGCAGAGATTTTGCCGCGATACTGCGACTGCGCGGATATGGATGAACTTGCCCAGCGAGTGTATCAAAGTGGCTATCAGTATTATAAGAACTACAATATCCCAAAGCTGGTGTTCGATTTGGGCCGGCAAGGAGATAAAGTATGTCGGGATATTCTGGTGGAAATGGGGACACAGTTGGGCACGATGCTGGGACACCTGATTTGCCATGCGGGGTTGAAGGAGGAAAAGGTGCCTGTTGTGCTTGCCGGAAGCCAGTATGCCAAGGATTCCCATAGATTGATCATTGGTCCGTTGGAAGAAGCACTGCGCAAGTATGCCCCTGCTGTAAGTCTCCATGTGGTTCAGTGTCCGCCGGTGGTAGGCGCTGTCCTTGGCGCACTGGATGAAATTGGAGCGGAAACAGATAGCGTACGTTGCCAGCAGCTTAAGCAGCAGGCGCTGAAATTGTTTGTTTAATTTTTTTGGGATATTTTGGAAAACGTTTTCCAAGATGTTCTAATCCTGTTTAATCCATAGTATTACGCTGGAAAAGAGGGGGAGCATGAAAAAGGAGATGTTTCTGTATCCTTGGGATGTAATGGATGAGGGGGCTCAGGCATTGGCTCAGAGGCTGGCGGCCCTTGGCATTGAAAGCGTATCTCTGGCGGTCGTTTATCATAGCGGAAAGCTGCTGCTGCCTCACAGCCCGAAGCGGCGTGTGCTGCTGCACCAGGACAGCCGTAGCTATTTCCCGTTTGACGCAAACCGCTACGGCAGGCTGAAACCTGTTTTGGGAGAAATTCTGGAAGGTCAGGTGGCCTCTTTCTGGGACAGTACGCTTACAGCGTTTCACAAAGAAAATATCCGGGTATGCGCTTGGGTGGTTGTGTTCCACTCCGACCGGCTGGCCCGACAGAATACGGATTGCGCCCAGCGAAATGCTTGGGGAGAACCATCTCCCCACAGCCTATGCCCCTCCCACGAGGAGGTTTTCCGCTATGGTATCAGCCTTTTGGAAGATATCGCAAGGGCAGGTGTTGACGAACTGCATTTAGAGGCAGTGGAATACACGGGATTCCTGCATGGAGCCCACCACGAGATGCAGGCATTCGCCGATACGGCGGAATTGGAGCGCTTGATGGGGCTGTGCTTTTGCCCCGCCTGTATGGATCGTGCACGCCGGGCGGGGATAGATGCCTTGGCATTGCGGGAAGAAGTAAAAGAACGTGCAGAACGGTTTTTCAATTTGGAGCCTTTGAAACCGCTGGATACAGAGGCCTATGTACAGCTGCGAACACACCGCATCACAGAACTGTATACGCTGCTGCGGGAACGCCTGCATGCCCAAGGCCTGTGCACCAAGATCAAGCCGATCCTGTGGATGACAGGAGATGCTGACCCCCGCACGGTGGGAGTTGATCCTGCACTGCTCGCCCCGGTCATCGACGGAGTCCTGGCGGTTTATCCTTCCTCCCCGGAGAGCGTAGAGTCCTTTGTAGCCCGAGCAAGAGCGATGGTGCCGCAGAGTGTTTCGCTGACAGGCGGCGTGCGGCTGATGGCACCGCAAACGCTGAAGCCGCAGCAAGTGTCTGGTTATTTGGAGGCCTACCGTTCGCAGGGAGTGAACGACATCATCTTTTATAATTATGGCATGGCGCCCCTCCCGCTTGTGGAGGCGCTGGCATGAAAGGAGACGTAATGAGCCGGACGATTGGCGTGATTGGCACCGGGGAGATTGCCCGCATGCACATGGAGGCAGTGGGGCCGCTGGGGTGGAAAGTGGCGGGCGGCTACGATGTGGACAAAGATGCGGCGCAGGCATTTTGTGAAACCTTTGGCGGAAGAATCTATGAAAGTGCACAGGCGCTGCTTGACGATCCATCTATTGACACGGTTTATATTTGTACCCGGCATGACAGTCACGCAGCGTTGGGATGTGCAGCCATTGTAGCGGGAAAGAACGTTTTTTTGGAAAAGCCTGCGGCAATTACCGCTTCTGGTGCGCGGCAGCTGCTGGAAGCACATCTGGCACGACCCGTGCCTTTCGCAGTGGGGTACAATATGCGGATGGCTCCTGCCACACAGCGCTTTTGCTCTCTGCTGAAACAGTACAGTGTGCAGGTAAGCGCGTTTAAAGCAAGTATGACTGGCCCTCCTTTTATGGATGGCTGGGCATCTGACCCTATCCAAGGAGGTGGTGTGCTGGTGTGCCAGGGCTCCCATATGTTCGATCTACTATGCTATGTGCTTGGAAGCAAGGTGGCAGCCGTGTGCGTGGCAACGCAGCATCTGGAGCTTAGTGCAGAGCGGGAACCAAATGCCGCCACACTTTTGGTTCGCTTAGAAAACGGCGTATGCGGCACACTGCTGCTGCATGACAGGGGAACTGCCAGTTTCCATGCCGAAACAGAGGGGCGTATGGTCAGTTTGACGGTTTATGCACCTCAGGGGACGTTTGAAATGGATGCATACGGTAAGGTTCGCTGGGGTACCGAAGATGGTTTTTTTGAGGAGCTTCCCAGCCCGGACAGAAACCAATGCGTGAGTTGGGGATATGCTGCTCAGGCAGCTGAGTTTTCCCGATTGCTGGATACGGGCACCAGTTGTCTGTGTACACCAGAGGAGGGAGCGGCTACGGTGGCCATGGTAGAGGCGGCACGGGCTGCTGCAAAAACAGGCGTCTGGACGCGAATCAAACAGGCGTAGAAGGACAAGCGGAGGAACAAATATGACGATACAGGAAAAATACGGCTTTCGAAAAGTGCTGAATACCCGCGGACCGGCCACTATTCTAGGGGCTGCCAGAGTCAGCGACCCTATTCGAAAGGAAATCTATGAGATATTGGGAGAATCCGCAGAAATATGGGAGCTGCAGCGCAGTGCCAGTCAGAGAATTGTGCAACTGACTGGGGCTGAGGCAGGATGTGTGGTAAACTGCTCCTCCGCAGGTATGGCGGTGGCCACTGCAGCGGTCCTAACGGGCAGCGATCCTGCCAAGATCAAAGCATTGCCAGATGTGAGATGGCCACGCAGGAAAATCGTGATCCAGAAGGGCCAGGTGACAGGTGCTGGGGACTGTCCGGTGTGGCAGGTGATTAAAATGACAGGCGCGGAGTACGTGGAGATCGGGGAGGCGTTGGACTGTGCTACCTTCCATTTGCGAGCCGCACTGGACGACACTGTGGCAGCTGCGTTCTATGTGATGGAGGATACGTTTGCTCCCAATCTTCTTCCACTGGAGACATTTGTGACGATCTGTCACGAGAAAGGGGTGCCAGTGATCTGTGATGCGGCGTATCTGACGGATTTTACCATGCTGGCGAAGCTGGGTGTAGATCTGGCAATTTATAGTGGCCAAAAATGGTTGGGCGGCTGTACCAGTGGCATCATTGCAGGCCGCAAAGATCTGGTGCATGCCTGCTTTATGCAGGAGATGGGAATTGGGCGTCCAATGAAGGTGGGCAAAGAAGGCATCGTGAGCATCATGGCCTCCATAGACGCCTGGTTGAACCGGGACCAAGAGGAGATTACGGCATTTCAGATGCATTTAGCAAATACGATTGCAGATGCGGTGCGGGATATCCCAGGCGTAACGTGTTCCGTTCAGAAATCACTATATTCCCCTTCCGTACGCTTGCATGTTGATATCGATGCAGGGGTGACCAATATTCCAGCTTGGGTGATCAATGATGATATGGGCAGGCTTGACCCTGTAATCAAGACAGACGATTACTATGTAAATAGCGGGAAAATTATCTTTGATATGGCTTATTTGAATGAAGGGGACGACAAGATTATTGCAGATGTTTTGAGAGGCTACTTCACAGGTGAGCGTGTGCCTTTACCCCGTAAAGAAGGTGGTTCCGAAGTTCCAAAGACACGCCAGGATATCCTGTACGAGATGTTCGATGCTTGGCTGGACGGGGACCCCAGGGGGTGAGCAGATGATCCGAATTGCATTGGCGGGCTTCGCGCAGGGATATTATGCTGTAATGTACACACGGTATATGGCACGGTTGAAGGAGGTGGAAATTGTAGGTGTTTGCGACTGTGGGGAAGATGACGATTATGTAAGAGAATGTGCGTTTACCACGGCAGGAGAATTTGCCAAAGAGATGAATGCGCAGCTGGTGCACAGTTTCATTGCACTGTTGGAATTGAAACCTGATGCTGTTCTGATCTGCTGTGAGACGGCACAGCACGCCGTTCTAGCAAGGGCTGCGTTGGAAAAAGGAGTGCATGTATTTGTTTCAAAACCGCTATGCTTTTCAAGCTGCGATACCGAGATGCTGAAAGGGGCTGCCCGAGGTAAGACCCTGTTATGCGGAAATCCACTGAAATATGAGAAGGGAATGGAGGAACTGTATACCCGGCTGCATAACGGAGAAATTGGCGAGATATACAGCTTGCGGGTTATGATTAACCATCTGGCGATGACAAAGCAGGCATGGGAGCGTGACACAGCACGCAGCGGTGGCCCGCTGGGTACTTACGGCGTGTATTTGTTTGATTTGGCGCAATGGCTCACCGGCCAGAAACTAACACAGGTGTATGCCTTGGCAGACAATTATGGGACACCGGAGATTTCTGGCCCGGACACCGTAAAGGTGCTGGGCCGTGGGGAAAAGAAAACACAGTTCACTCTGGAGTTGTACAGCGCTATTCACCATGATTATCCTTTTGTACAGGTCGAGGCAGTTGGAACAAAAGGTACGCTGATCACCAGGTATGACAATTACGCTACAGTGGCGCAGACACAAAGAGGCACAGTTCTGGGCGCGCTTCGTTCCAGTGATATGGGAGGCGGAGAGATGGAACACTTTCTTGCCTGCGTCCGGGGCGAGGTGACAGAACGCTGCGGACTCATAGAGATGGATTATGTGGCGCGATGTGTTGAAGCTGCTTGGCGCAGCATTAATTCAGGCAGACCAGGCACGCTCGATGTAAAGGGGGAGTGCAGATGAACCGGTGCGTAGTGATCGGCTGCGGCTGGGCTGGACAGCACCATTTAGAGGCTGTGGATGCCAGCGAATATGGAAATCTAGTTGCTGCAGTAGACCCCAGCGCAGAAAGGCAGGCATTTGTCGCTGACAAGTTTGGTATTCCCGTATATGCGAGCGTAAAGGCTTTGCTGGCGTCCCGTACGCCCTTCGACACTGGAATCGTAGCCACGCTGCCTGGGCTTCACGCACTGCAATGCCGTGAACTAATCGGTGCGGGCAAGAATATTCTGTGCGAGAAACCGGTATGCCGCACAAGTGCCGAAATTGCGTCGCTTCAACGAGAGGCGGAGACTGCGGGTGTGCGCTTCGGAGTGGTATTCAATCAGCGCTACGGTGCAGCTGTGCGCAGAGCAAAGGAGTTGATTGACACAGAGGCCGGCACGCTGCACCTTATCACGGCAAGCATGTATCAGCACTGGCCAACCAAGACTGGCGGACATATTACAGATACATTCATGATTACAGATGCGTGCTGTCATTTGTTGGATATAATGACCTATTTGTGCGGTCCGGTGCGGCAGGTTAAGGCGATTGCCAGCAAGCAGGAGAGCGAACTATACTCCGATGTGGCGGTGTCCTTGCTATTTGAAAACGGCTGTGTGGGTTGCATGAGTCACAGTAATGTGGGAGGCAAGTTGGACACGCAGCATCCCTTTCAGTGTGTGGATGTACATACACAAAATGCCCGTTACTGTATCGAGAACCAGTGGGACCGGCTAACGGTATATCCTCATGGTGATATGACCCGTCAGGTATACGAGACCTCGGTATTTCAACGCCGTGATTATGCGGTTTCCATGCGTCTTGCCTGCGAAGATTATCTGCGGGCGGTGGCAGAGGGGAAGCCGTTGCCCGCAGACGCCGCTCAGGCGCTTGCCAATATGCAGGTTTTGGAGACCATTCTGGACTCCATCCGAAAATAAAAAATAAAAAGGAGAGAATCAAGCGATGAAAAAAATTACAACCCTGTTCCTGGCCCTGGCACTGTGCCTGGGCATGCTCGCCGGTTGTTCCGGCACAGCGTCTTCCCCCACTGCGGAGGCCAATCCGGTTCCCGCTGACACGAAGCCTGTCTCCGGGGCAAATAGCGAGTCTGTCACTCTGACTTTCCAGTACATCGGCGGCACAGTTCCTGCCCAGGATGCGGTCATCAATAACGCAATTGCGGCGTTCAACGAGGCCTATCCCAACATTACGGTTGAACCTATTTACATCGACTGGGGAAACGGGCATTCTCAGTTTATGAATGCAGTTATGGCTGGTACAGCACCGGATATCGCAATGCTGGGCGGTACATGGTGTGTGGAATTTGTTGAGAACGGTTCTCTTGCGCCTATCACGGATTATGTATCCCAAGAATTGATGGATAGTTTCATCCCTGCGGGTTTTGACGTGATGACCGGCGCTGATGGAAAGATTTACGGCTTACCCTATGATGGCTGCACCTGGGATGTTATTTACCGTACAGACCTGTTTGAAGAAGCGGGCATCGATGCGGTGCCAACCACTTGGGATGAACTCTTGGCTGCCGGTGAGAAGATGAAGGCCATCGGAAAGACGCTGCTAACTGTGTCCTGCTCCGGTTATGAAGTGGACGACTATTATCTGCCTTTCCTGTGGCAGGCAGGTGGAAGCGTCTGTGAGCGCGACGAAAACGGGAAATGGGTCAGCACTATGAACAGTGCGGAGAGTTTGAACGCCGCCAAATTCTACTGTGAACTGGTTGAAAAAGGCTATATGCCTGCTGAAATTACTGGCATGGACTTTGAGGCGGTGCTGAACAGCTTTACCGCAGGTGAAACTGCGATGATGGTTGCTGGTATGTGGAATATCGGCACCCTGCAGGGAATGACCGAGATGGACGGCAAGTGGGCTACCGCCCAGAGTTGGGCCGGCCCGGGCGGCAACGCTGTGCTGAGTTATCCCAACACCATTCATATCACGCAGCAAAGTCAGCACAAGCAAGAGGCCGGCCAGTTCCTGGAGTTCTTCTACAGCGAGGGCTATTATGAAGACTACTGTGTGACTAGCGGCGTTTTCCCCTTCACAAAAGACTTTGCGAACAGCGAATATGCTCAGGATCCTATGCTGAAGCCCTTTATTATGGATGCCCAATATGGACAGAACCGCCCTGCGACTAGTAAGTATGAAGAGTTCCGTCAGTTGTATCTGTGCCCGGGTGTCCAGGCTATGGTGGCAGGCGAGCTTACTCCGGAGGAATTTTGCGCACAGATGGAGCAGAGCTTCAATGAACTGCATGCGGAATAACGGAAACCATTGAGAAAGTAAAAAACGATTTGCCTTTCCCCGCGGCGGTTATGCCGCCGCGGGGCCTTACAGGGGGGAGAAACAGCTTGGAAGAGCTTCTGATTCAAAATGCATGCATCATTGATGGCACAGGCAGCCCAGGTTTTATGGGCAGCTTGACAGTGAGCGGAGCGCGTATTACTGGTATCTGGAAGGATCCTTGGTACAATATACCTGCACGGGAGCGGCTGGATTCAGCCGGTATGGTATTGTGTCCGGGGTTTGTAGATACCCATACGCATTCAGATATGGTACTGCTGCATGACGGACGTCAGCCAGCCAGTATTACACAGGGCGTAACCACGGAAATCTTGGGCCAGGACGGCCTTTCCTACGCGCCGCTCAGTCCTGATAATTTGCGCTCTTATGCGCTGTACCTCAAAGGAATTGACGGCATGTTCTGTGATGTGCCGCTGGATTTTACGTCAACAGAGCAATATTTATCCCGTTTTGAAGGCAAAACAGGAGTAAATGTGGCATATCTTGTACCGCACTGTGCCTTGCGTCTTGAGACCGTTGGTTTTGAAAACAGACTTTTGACCCCGTCTGAAATGATGCTTGCTCAGACGATGTTGCGCCAAGGCATTCGTGAGGGCGCAAAAGGCTTGTCTACTGGTCTGAGCTATTTTCCGGGCGCTTTCAGCGACACGGAAGAACTGGTAGAGTTGTGCAAGGCTGTGGCCAACGAGGGCGGTGTGTATGTCACCCATCTGCGCACGGTATTTCAGGGAGAACGCTTTGATAATGTAGACGAGGCACTGGAGATTGCCCGCCGCTCAGGTGTGAAGCTGCATTTTTCCCACTACCGCACCGGCGGTGAAACTATTGGCCACACAGAGAAGATTATGGAAAAGATTGATAGGGCCATCGAAGAGGGCTTGGATATTACTTTGGAGCTGTATCCATATCCTTACGGAGCCTCTTATGCACCTATGTTGGTACCGCCTTGGGCCAGTGAGGGCGGAATTCCTGCTATTTTGGACCGTTTAGAGGATCCGGTAAAAAGAGAAAAAATTGCACAGTATATTGACAGCGAGTTCCCATGGTTTGACGGCATGATAGCCTATGCAGGCGAAGATGCACATTATATGGGAAAAACCTTTGGCGAGTTGTCGCGCAAAGCTGGGAAAACCATGGGTCAGACAGTGGCGGAATTGCTACTCAGCCAAAAGCTGGCGCTCAGCTTTCATGATGTGGAACCTACGTTAGACCAGTGCACACAACGCAGATTCCAGCAGGATGTGCTGGAGCTGCTGTCGAGACCCTGCTATATGGTGGGATCTGATGCTATCCATGTGGGGGCGTATCCGCATCCACGGGCATGGGGGGCGTTTGCGCGCCTGCTGCGCCTGGCGCGGGAGCATGGCTTCCCGCTGGAGACAATGATTCAGAGAATGACGGACCTTCCATGCAGACGGTTTGGCCTTTCAGATAGGGGAAGACTTCAAAAGGGTTATTTTGCAGATATGGTACTGTTTGATCCAAACACCGTGACGGACACCGCCACGGTGGAACAACCCCGCAACCAGGCGATTGGCGTGTGGGATGTATGGGTGAACGGCTGTGCTGCGCTGCGCGAAGGCGTGCCTACGGGAACGTTAGCCGGACGCCGCGCATAAAGCAAGTACGAAAAGGAGGATAGAATGAAAAATAAACCAAGAAAGGGCGCTTTCAGACAAAATCTATATGCTTATTTACTGATCGCGCCCGGGCTGTTGCTTGTAGGTCTTATCCTGATCTACCCGCTGGTGCGGGGGATCATTTCAAGCTTTTTCATCCAGACATCTGGCAGCATGGAGTTTGAAATGTTCGTTGGCTTGAAGTACTACAAAGAGCTGCTAAGCGATAAGATTTTTTCCAAAGCGCTTTTTAATTCTGTGGTATCCACGGTGGTCATTGTGGCTGCGCTGTATATCTTCGGCCTGGGAATTGCCCTTTTGCTGAACAAAAATTTTAAGGGACGTGGGATTTACCGCAGCCTGATTCTGATTCCATGGGTGGTGCCTGGAATCGCTGCGGCAATGACCTGGAAATGGATGTATGCCAGCCAATACGGTATTGTGAACCATATCTTTCGGATGCTGGGTCTCATTGATAAAAACATCGACTGGCTGGGCTCCGCATCCACAGCGTTAGGCTCCATTATTGTTACAAGCATTTGGAAGGATATTCCTTTCGTCACGATTGTGCTGCTGGCTGCGCTGCAGTCCGTAGATACGACGCTGTACGAGGCAGTAAAAATTGACGGCGGCAACGCCTGGCAAGCGTTTTGGAATATCACCATGACGGGAATTAAGAAAGTGAGTATCACCACCATCTTGCTGGAGATCATCTGGACGTTCAACAAGTTCGATTTGGTATACACCATGACCAAGGGTGGCCCGTACAACTCCACACAGACTGTGCCTGTATACACATATATTACGGCATTCAACTTCTTCAAGTCCAACAAGGCAGCCGCGATGGGTGTCATTGGTCTGCTGCTGGTGGGTATTTTTGCCGTTGTATACATCTTCTATAATAAAGAGGGGGTAAGTGACGCATGACAGCAAGACGAAAAAAAGAACTTTTGGGCAAAGCTGGTATCTATGTTTCTCTTACAGCCATCACATTGCTGCTGGTCTTTCCGTTTGTGTGGATGGTATCCACATCACTGAAAAACAAAAGCGAAATGTTCTCTGCCACGCCCACTCTCTTCCCTAGAGAAATAACCTTCGAGAACTACCGTTCCATGTGGGTGGACTATAACTTTGCACCATATTTGCGGAACAGCCTAATTGTTGCGGTCTGCACAACGCTGATTTCTCTGCTGGTTGCCACGTTTTTGGCTTACGGCATCTCCCGGTTTAAGTTTCGTGGAAAAAAAGTCGTGTTTAATTTGCTGATACTTACACAGATGTTCCCACTCCCGCTGCTGATCATCACTATCTATGTTGTGTTTGTTCGGATAGGCCTGATCGACTCCCTGATGGGACTAATCATCGCTTACTGCACGTTTGCAGTTCCGTTTGCGACTATGATGTTGAAGAGCTATTTCGACGGACTTCCCCTAGAACTGGAAGAGGCGGCGGCAATCGACGGGTGCAATCCGTTTTCTACAATTTTCCGCGTGGTAATTCCACTGTCTGCACCGTCCATCGCAGCGATGGGCCTGTTTTCCTTTATTTTGGCATGGCAGGAGTTCATGATGTCCCTTACCCTTATCCGAAGCCCGGAGTTGCGTACACTGCCTGTGGGTATCACACTGATGGTAGGCTTCCGCGATATCATGTGGGGACCACTGATGGCAGGTACTGTGGTGGTAACGCTTCCGGTGGTTGTACTGTTTATTTACTTCCAGAAGTATTTGATTTCAGGTATGACGATGGGCGCCGTTAAAGGCTAATTATTTAAAAAAAGAATAGGAGACTGATCAATTATGAGCCAAACCGATAAACGTTTAGAGCAGCTGGGTATTGAATTGCCCAAAAAAAACCGCCGTGGACAGGGCGTTGTGGCGGTACGTCAATGCGGAGACATGCTGTTTGTATCCGGTCACGGCCCCACAGATCAAACAGACCCCGCCGATACGCCCATCTACACGGGCAAGTTGGGTGCAGACCTCACTGTGGAACAGGGTTATCAGGCTGCGCGATTGTGCGGTATCAATCTTCTGGCCGCTGTGCGGGAATACTTGGGCGATTTGGACAGGGTGGAATGCATTGTAAAGGCATTCGGTCTTGTGGCGAGCAGTCCGGATTTTTTTGAACAGCCTGCGGTAATGCACGGTTTTTCTGACCTGATGGTGGAGGTGCTGGGTGACAGAGGCCAGCACGCCCGTTCAGCCATGGGTACCTGCTGCCTGCCCCACAACATCCCTGTGGAAGTGGATCTTGTCCTGAAAATCCGTACCTGAGAGGTGTATAAACGTGAATAATGTGGAACAGCAAATCCTAAAAAGTGGGCGCAAGCGCCGGGGTAACATAGTGCTTCGCCGGTGTGGTGACCTGTTGTTCATCGGCGGTCATGGCCCGGAGGATGAAGTTACGGGCGAGCCATTTTACACCGGACGTCTCGGCGCCGAGATGACAACGGAAGAAGGCTATAAAGCTGCACGCATCTGTGGGGAGATCCTGCTCAGCGCCATGCAGGAATATCTGGGCGATCTTGACAAGGTAGACTATCTGGTGAAGGCTTTTGGTCTTGTGAGCAGTGAACCGGATTTTTACGATCAGCCTGCCGTAATGGACGGCTTTTCCGATCTGATGGTGCAGGTGCTGGGCGACAGAGGCCTACATGCACGCTCTGCTATGGGTACATCCAATCTGCCGGGAAATATTCCTGTGGAAATTGAGTTGATTGTAAAAATAAAACCATGAAAGGAGTGTTGTTATGAAACTGACCATTGTAGGCGCAGGCAGCAGCTATACGCCTGAGATTATTGATGGGCTGTTGGGCCAGGCGTGTTTCGGTACGCTGGAAGTGGCGTTATATGATCTGCCAGAGGGGATGAAACGCACGCAGATTGTATGCGATATGGCGCTGCGTATGGCGGCTAAACGGGGTGTGCGGGCGGATATTCATGTGGCAGAACAGTTGGATCAGGCACTGGAGGGCAGCGATTTTGTTGTGAGTCAGTTCCGGGTTGGACTATTGGCGGCACGCATCAAGGATGAACGTATCCCTTTGAAATATTGCCTGATTGGGCAGGAAACTACCGGTGCCGGAGGTTTTTTCAATGCAATGCGCACGATTCCTGCTACTTTGGAACTGGTTCGGCACATGGAGAAGTTCTGCCCAAACGCATGGCTGCTCAACTTTACAAACCCCTCTGGTATCATCACCGAGGCGGTACACCGCTATTCTTCTATCCGGTGTGTCGGCTTGTGCAATGTCCCTTATAACATGCATGTGGATGCGGCAAAGCTGCTGGATGCAGATATGGATAGAGTATACTGCCGCATGGTAGGGCTGAATCACTTGAGCTTTGTCACCGAGGTGTATCTGGACGGAGTTCCTGTGCTGGCGCAGATGATTGCGAAAAAGATGTTTACCTCGCAGATCGTAAAAAACATTCCCAAGGTTTCAGGTGTAGAAATGCTGATTGAGAAGTTGGGAATGGTGCCTTCCCCCTATCTGCAATATTACTATTTTGAAAAGGAAATGCTTGCTAAAGAACAGGCGGAGGCTGCGCCGGGAGGCCCGGGGACGCGGGGCGAACAGATTCTGCAGACCCAAGATAATCTGTTTGAAATTTACAGGAGGCCCGACGTGTGCGAAAAACCTAAGGAGTTGGAGATGCGCGGGGGCGCTTATTATTCCACGGTTGCCACCACGCTGATGAAGGCTCTATGTGGCAGTGGCCCGGTGGTTACGCCAGTGAACTATCCTAATATGGGCGCTATTTCGGATTTATCGGCGGACAGCGTTATTGAGACCAATTGCCTGGTGGACAAAAACGGTGTGCACCCGCTGAGCTATGGGCCGCTGCCTGTTTGCATTAGCGGCTTGATACAGCAGGTGAAAGCCTATGAGACGTTGACGGTAGAGGCTGCCGGGGAGCATTCTTATAACAAGGCTGTGCTGGCGCTGCTGAACCATCCGTTGATTCACGGTTACGAAAATGCGGTGAATTTGGTAAATGAGTTAATTGCTGTTCACAGCGGATATGTAGGAGAACTTCGCTGAAGTTTATATTGATTTGAAGATGGAATAGGTGCCCGCAGTTTGGCGGTCTTTTCTCCGTTTGATCGGGAAATAGTATTGCTTTCCAATTAAATTATCATTCTGCGCTAGGCGGGTATTCCCAGCGCGTTTTACTGGAGGGATCGGCTTGGAATTCAATCAGAGAGAACAGATCATAGCGCTGACGGCACAATGGAGCGGAGAGCGCTTTGAGGATGGGCGGCCCCGGGTACCTGATTCGCTGCTGGAGGCCCTGCGAGGCATGACACTGGAAGAGATATGGATGCCGTTATATCTGAAGGGCTATGTGTTTCAGTACGCTGGCGGATTGCAGACACTGCATCCTGGGAAAAAGTTGGTTGGTCGTGCTGTCACCTGTACCTTTGCCCCAACACGGCCGGATTTGGCCGCAGTAGTAAAGTCTGAAGGTAAGGCTCATGGTTGGCAGGGGGCTGGTAACCAGTGGGTAGTCGACTGCCTCACAGAGGGAGATGTAATTGTGGCAGATATGTTCGACAAAGTGTACAATGGTACATTTGTCGGCGGCAATCTCACCACAGCCATAGCGGCGAAAACAAAGACAGGCGGCGCAGTGATTTGGGGTGGAGTGCGGGACCTGGAGCAGATGGAGAAGATCCATGCTGTGCAGGTATATTACAGAGGTGTGGATCCTACACCCATTCGGGAGTGTGTGGCTGTTGGTATCAACACGCCTTGCCGTATTAATCAGGCAATCTGCCTGCCTGGAGATGTGGTATTTGGTACAACTAGCGGCGTGCTGTTTATCCCCAGCCATCTGGTACAGTATACCATTGATGAGGCATATAAGAGCCATGCCAAAGATGCATTTGGCTTTGCTATGTTACGCAAAGGATGTTACACCGCCGCACAGATTGACAGTAGTGTGTGGAGCACACAGATGCTGGATGATTTGGATGATTTCCTTGCGCATGATGCAGCGTGTACTGCTTATCGGGGGCTTGACTGGAGCGTGGAGCGCGCGGCAGCCCAGGGAGATCCGGTAGCGTTGGCTGAAGTGCTGCGTTCTTGTCTGCAGTAGCTCTCCTGTTAGGGCAGTTACGGGAGGTGCCAGCGCATCGTTTGCCTGAATTACATGTGAAGGGTAAATCAGCAGAGGTTAAGGCACTTCTTTTGCGGCAGCGAAAAAAACTCCTCAGATGAAGAAAACCATCGATGCCCTGTGCTATACAAATGAAAAAATCCTGTTTTCACGGCAATTCCAAGCGCCATTTTTCGCATAATCCCCCATTTCTTGCAAACACTAGCACAGGAAGAAAGCAAAGCAAGGAGAGAAGATTATGAAAGCAACAGGAATCGTTCGCCGGGTGGATGAATGAGTTATAATAGGACAAAAGTTTAGAAGCCTTGAAAACACTGGGTTTTCGCTGATTTTGTCCAAATTTTCAGACTGAAATATCTCCGGAGCAGACAAAAAGGCACGGACTTTTTACTGCAAAACATACCTTGTAAATGATGCCAGAAAACTGGCGAAACTCAAAGTGTAAGGAGGTCTCAGAATGAAGCAAGGTGTCTTGGCCTACGATCAGAAGTCCGAGCGTATGGATGTGCGGTTCGGTCTGGAGGATTATTACGGCGGGTTGCATTGCGGCACCTGCATGGATGTCTTTATAAACAACCGATGGAAGCCGACCCAAATCGAGTACGGCTGGGATGAAAGAGGATGGTATCTGGTCGAGGTTCCTACCCCTTCCCTTGTGGGATTGCGGGTGCGTCTGGATTAACTGACTGGTGTACATCAATAGTTAAATAAATCTACTTAGAGCGTTTATTCGCCCCTTTGACGGGGCTGGATAGACGCTCTTTTTTCTGCCCAAATTTCAGGGCAAGTCAGAATGATTGGAGGGTTCCATTTTGAGCAAAACTGTTTATGCCGCTGAAAAGCCGGACGATTGCCGCTTCTGCTACTTCTGGAAAAATCGGTAGTGTCATACTATTTCCTGATTAAAATCTTAATTTTAATCAGGAAGGCATCGCCTGACGGCGCTGCCTGTTTTGTGATTTATAAGGAAAGAAATCACAAAACAAGTCTCATATGAACTCCATGCCCTTCAGGCAATTAAAATCTTTTTTAAAGATTTTAATTGGAGTTCAGTATTAGGGTGCCTACTGCGGGGCATGACCTTTCTCCAGCCATGTCGGTGCAGAACGTAGTAAATCTGACTGGTGCCGATAGAGTGGCCTACCGCCTGTTGGTATGCCGTCTCAATTTCGCTGATTTCCACAAGCTCACCTTTCTCGGCCCTGGCCTTAAAAGGGGCAAGTATCGCAGCTTCTTCCTCAAAGCTCATATTACGGTGATTACCGCCATAATGATTCCCGGAGATTGCTTCCAGTCCATGATCCCGATATTTCGCCACCAGTTGGCTCACATAGGCTGCATGGAAGCCCGTTGCCTGCGAAACCTCACTGAGTTCCATACCCTCTGCTCGCAGTTCAAGTGCTTTCAATCTTGCATCCGCACGTTTGTCCTTTGTCTCTCTGCGTGCTGCCTTTATTGCGGCCATTTCCTCATTGCTGAATTATAGTTCGATGCCATTATTCATCACCCAGATACAGTATAGCATATCTGGTAAGACGGGTAAAGTGTTTTACTAGATTTTAGTATCAGATGAAGCTCTGGGGATTTTTCGTTTTGAAATGAATACATAAAATCGTGTCGGAGCGATTCACTACTCCGACACGACTCAATTATTTGTGTTTTGTCTCTACCCCAACTATTGACATAGAGCTTGAAAACACCGGATTTCTTGTCGAAATCCGGTGTTTTATGGAAAAGAACCCTAATAATGATACCGCAGGTTTCAGTTGCACCCCATTTTGCAGGTGGGGTGCATTTTCGGTCTGTGGTTTTCATTTTTCACAAATGAGACAGTATTCTTATTCGTCCAAAAATGTACTTTCGCCTTACCATGCAGGGGGACTCCTTCGTAATGGATTTGACAAAATTACTTGTGAAAACTGCAAAGCCTGCATAACAGCGTGCATTCAGGAAACAGTCTTGCAAAACGGAAAAGAAGAAAAGCTGAAGATGTCCTACTGCTCTGTTTGCCAGGCGTTTACCTGCTCGGACAGCCACTGACACCAGGCATCCACCCCTTCACCGGTCTTGGCGCTGATGGGGAAGATTGTCAGCTTAGGATTCCGTGCCAGGGCATACTCCCGCACCTTTTTCAAATCAAAGTCAAAATATGGCAGTACGTCAATCTTGTTGATAATCAGTGCGTCGCATACCTGAAAGATCAGCGGATACTTCAGAGGCTTATCGTGTCCCTCCGGAACCGAGAGGATCATAGCGTTTTTTACCGCGCCGGTGTCAAATTCCGCAGGACACACCAAATTGCCTACATTTTCCAGGATGGCCAGATCCAGATCCTCGGAACCCAGTTCCCGCAGTCCCTGCCGGGTCATATCCGCGTCCAGGTGGCACATTCCTCCGGTGTGGAGCTGAATGGTTCTGACACCGGTGGTGCTGATGGTCTGGGCATCTACAGAGGAATCGATATCCGCCTCCATAACGCCGATGCGCAGCTGTGACCGGAGTTTTTCAATAGTTCTGAGCAGAGTGGTGGTTTTGCCGCTGCCGGGAGAGGACATGAGATTCAGAAGAAATGTCTTTTCCTCCTTCAGCTGGCCCCGAAGCCTCTCGGCATCCACATCGTTGTCCGCGAAAAGGCTCTGTTTGATCTGTATGACGCGAATGTTGTCCATAGCCACTCCTCACTTCAGACCGTTGGCAGCCAGATTCTTTTTGTAATCGGTAAGCTCTGTATACAGCTCCTGCTTCAGAGGATTGCGCCGGGTCTTCACAATTACAAGCACCTCGTACACAAGCACGCCCGCGTTAAAGGCCAGAGCAAGAGCGCTTAGTACGGTCCAGGCTGCGGGATTGTAGGTGGCAGTAATGCCAAAGGCAGGCATGGCCTGGTAGTCCACGGCCAGAGAGAACATACCGAACAGCGCCAAGGTCTGAGCCCGGTGCTGGAGCCAACTGCCCCGCTTTACGAAGAACTCCGCAAAGGTACAGCTCAGCAACAGGGCAACGCCTGCGTACATCGCCCGGGTGGCGATGCAGTTATAGCAGTAGGCCACATTCCACAGATCATAGGCGATGATCCAGAACCAAAGCTGATCCGGCCATACCATATCCTTGGACTTGGTATTTGCCACCCGAATTCCCATCCAGCCGGTCATGGTCAGCAGCAGAAATACCCCGGCAAGGGCGTTCATCAGATTCCATGGGCCTCCCAGCAGGGTCAGTCCCGCCGCATCGGTGGTCATGGTCTTAAAGGTGGCAAACACCTCGTAATCCCGATAGATGGCCTCCAAAATATTGACACCCAGGATCGCCACCGGGAAATACCAGGCAAATTTCCGATTGCCCAGCTTTGTGTAACGGATCAGCATAAAGCCCACCACGCCAATCAGGGCGGAATAGGTCTTGATCACGCCGAACCATGTCTTGCTGGAGGGACTTCCTACTATACCGGCGGCAATGAGTACCACCAGAATCATGGGGAATACGCAATACACGGCAATCGCCAGAGCCTTGCTCCGGCGGGTCAGCTCGTTGAGTGCCACCAGTGCCGCGACCAGCAGCACCAGCCCGGCAAGAGCGACCAGGCTATAGCCTTCAAAGAAAAATCCCATCATACACTCCTTTCTGCCGTTTTACAGCATGATCTCAATATCTCCCATGGGGTATGCTTTGCAGGAGTGAATGTAGCCGTACTTTTCGTCAGCGTAACGACGCATCATACCTCTGGCCAAGAATACATTGCCGGATACCAGCTTTACCCGGCAGAGGCTGCATTCGCCGCTGCGGCAGCACACATTCACCCGGACACCTGCCCGTTCCAAAGCCACCAGAACGGGCTCGCCGGATTTGGCAGGAATCTTTTTGTCTCCTACGGTGATGGTGAATACTTCGTTTCCGGTGAGCTCTGCGGGCCAGCCCGGTTCGTTCTGAATGTCCCGCCGTGCGCCGAACATCTCCCGGCGGATCTTCTTTTCCGGCACGCCCATGGCTTCCAGGGCAGACTTGCAGAAATCGTTCATAACCTGGGGGCCGCAGATGTAACTGGTGCGCTGGGCAAAATCCGGCACCAACCGGCGGATCAGCGCTTCATCCAGGAAGCCCCTCTCCCCGTCCCAGTTTTCCACCGGGTCAGAAACCACCAAATGGTAGCGGAAATTGGGAAACGCGGCGCTATAGGCTGTCAGCTCCTCGTGGTACAGCGCCGCCTCCGGATTGCGGCAGCCATAGAGCATGACCACATCCCGGTCAAGGCCGGCATCCAGAATCTCCCGGGTCATGCTGAGCAGAGGAGTAATGCCGCTGCCGCCTGCCAAAAACAGGGACTTTTTGCTGTGGAACACCGGCTGATACCGGAACACACCTGCAGGGCCGTTGGCGGTGAACCGATCCCCCGGCTTCACCTGATCCAGCAGGTAATCGGACACAAAACCGTCCCTGGTTCTGGCGACGGTGATCTCATAATAGGCACGCTGCTTCGGCGAGGAGGAAAGGCTGTAGGGACGGCTGGTGCGAACGCCCTCGATCTGGGTGAACAGGTTAATATACTGTCCCGCCTCAAAGGGAGGAAGATACCCGTCCTCCGATACAAACCGGAAGATTTTGGCCTGCTTGCCGGTGTCCGTCACAGACTGCACCACCAGCTTCAGTTCCTTGCGGTGAATGGCCTCAGCGGGTCGGGCCACGCTGTCCGTGGGGAGCTTATCGGCGGACACGCTGCGCATCACGCGGATATTCTCCATAATCTGCTGTCCGTGCTCCAAAGTACCCAGCAGGGTTTCCTTAATATTCTTAGCCATTGCTTACACCTCCTTGGCGATCTTGGTTGCGAGGGTATCGGCATAGGTATAGTTGGGTCCGAAGCCGCAGGCATTGACCCAGCCGCTGGCAAATTCCAGATTGGGGATTTTGCTTTCGGAGGGGAAGAAGAATACCGATTGCATCAGGTCCTGCTCATAGCCATAGATGGCACCGCCGGGATGCCCCAGATACCGCATGTGGGTAAGAGGCGTGGCAACCTCCATTTCCTCAATATGCTCCGTGATACCGGGATACATTTTTTCCAGGCGGGCGACAATCCGTCTTCCTGCCTCATACTTCATTTCATAGTACTGGTCCGGGGGCAGCTTCTCCCACTCGGTGCTGTATTTCAGAGTGCCGGCGGTGATGATGCTGGTGCCTGGAGGGGATACACAGGGGTCATCCACCGTGTAGCAGGTGGCAACCAAAGGATCGTTCTCCGGGAGAAGCTTGTAGGCATCCTGGAAATCCCTGTTGGCATCCAGACTCTCGTAATTCAGGGTGAAGGAGGTGGTGAAACCGATCTCCTCCGGGGTGCAGTCCAGGCCGATAAAGCAGGTCAGGGCGGAAATGCCCACGGTATAAGGCTTCAGATACTCCCGGGCAGCCTCCGGCACATCCTGGGGAGCAAGCAGATTGCCATAGGTGGCCAGGGGGGAGATGTTGGAAATAATCCGCTTGGCCCGGTATTCTTCCCCGTGCTCATCAATCACACCTACGGCTTTTCCGTTCTCCAGAAGAATCCGCTGGACGCCGCAGTTGAGGCGTACCACGCCGCCCATCCGCATCACCGCTTCCATGATGGCCTGGTTCATCATCATAGAGGTGCCGCGCACATAATAGGGCTTGGTTTCCAGGTAGAAGGTGGTGCACTTGGCTAAAATGGCGAAGGGGAACCGGGTGGGGGGCACCCCCATAAAGCACCAGTAGGCGCTCAGCGCCAGCTGCAGCTTGGGATCGGTGAAAAATTCATCCAGCACCTCCTGAGTGCTCTTCATGGCATACTTGGCAAGAAGAGGATACAGCTTGGGGAAACCCACCTTCATAATAGCCTTTTTCACAGCGCCTGGCTCGCCGGTGCTGGCGGCACTTTTCGCCGCGAATTCGGCAGACTGGTCGCAGAAGCCGTAGACAACCTCAAAGTATTTGCCGATGGCCTCCGCCTGATGGGGAAATTCCCTGCACAGATGATCTTCGCAGGCTTTTCTCTCCGCCGGGAGGCTGATGCCGGTGCCGTCGGGAAAATTCACCCGGAACAGCTCCTTGATCCGGATCCACTCGATCTCGTCGTAGATGCCGTAGCGCTTGAACTGCTCCATGAGGGGACCGGGATTTTCTTCCGTGCCCATGTGGGACAGCTGATGAAGAGCAATCTCGAATTCAAAACGACCTCTGCGGAAGCTGGTTCCGCAGCCCCCGGGGATGTTATGCTTTTCAAAGACGATGACGCTTTTTCCTTTCTCTGCCAGGGTGGCGGCAGAAGCCAGACCGCCGTTTCCGGCGCCGATGACAATTACATCATAGTTCTTCATATCCATTTCTCCTTACTTGCCGGGGGCAGCCAGGGGCGCGAATTCAAAGGTGATTCCGCCGTTTTGCATCATCAGTACAATACAGGCGGCAATCAGTGCCAGATTGATAATCATGCAGGCAATCTGTACATTTCTGCCCTTGGTCCAGGTCACAAAACGGTCAAACCTCTCGTGGTAGAACCCCCGCTCGAACCAGTCCTTGGCGGCAATCTGCATCCAACCGCCGATGGACAGGGAGTTGGCCCGCAGCAGCAGCCACATACCGATGCCGCCGTAGGCACCAAGCCCCAGAGTGCAAAGCGATCCGATCAGAGGAGCGCCCAGAAAACCCACGTGCATCAGGGCTACGGAGGAGGAGAACTCGTTAGTCACAAAGATCCAGTTCCACAGGGTGTAGGCCAGGGCATACATGATGGTGATGGCAGGCACCGCACCTCTGGCCAGGTAGTAGTCCCCAATGGGGGCGTCAAACTGCCACAGGCCCCGCAGGGTGATTACACCCAGCGCCAGGGCAAAGCCGGATACCGCGTTGAAATATTTCTTGTAGCGCAGAAGGTCCGTGAAGGTGGCCTCCAGGATGTTGATGATCAACATCAGCATGATGCAGTCTACAAAGACCTGAGGGTTAAACAGGCGAAGCGCTGCCAGCACGATGAGGATGCGCATGGTCAGCAGGGTGGTGAGCTTCAGTCGCTCAAAGAACACGGGCTTGCTGAAGATCAGCACCAGAACGGAGGGAATGACAATCAGCGGGATATTGCCCTGCAGGGGATAGAGCGCGGAGATGATGGCCATGCCGGTAATGGCCGCGGTGAACATGATCCACTTGATCAGTACCTCTGTGTCGCGGTTTGTCAGTTTCTTGGTTTCCATAGATAATCCTCCTTTACTCTCGCATCTATTGTCAGCAGCCCAAAATCTCTTTGATGATCAATTCCGTGCCGCCGCATGCCGTTAGTTGCTCGCCCCCACAGCCGGGGCATTTCAGATCCTCCGCCACCGCGTTGAATTCTTTGCCACAGTGGTTGCATCTGGCAATTCCTGGAACGATCTCCAACTCCAGCTCAGTGTTTTCCATAAAGGTCTTGTATACCGCTGCGGGATAGCAGGATTCCAGATAGGCAGGCAGGACGCCGGACAACTCGCCTACCTGCAAAACGATCTTCTCAATCCGCTCCAGCTGTTCTTCCTTGGCAATCCCCTCAATGGTTTTCACCATGGCGCTGAGCAGTCCCAGCTCATGCATCCTTACTCTCCCTTCTAATGGCCGAGGCGGCAATCTTGCCGGTGCGCTTGACCGCGTACTTCGCCACGGCGATGGGGAGCTTTTCAAAGACGGGAGCAAACTCGTTGTATTTCCGCATCAGGCTGATGGCGCCGAACTTGCATTTTGTGGTGCACTGGCCGCAGCCAACGCACATATATTCGTCCACCTGCACCGCACCGCAGCCCAGACACCGCTGGGTCTCTTTCTTCATCTGCTCCTCGGTAAAGGTAAGACGGTTATCTCCGAAGCTATGTTCCTTCCGGTCGGAATGGCCAGCCTTCTGCCGGGGCATCCGGTCGAAGCTCTCCAGCACCACGTTTTCCTTGTCGAAGCTGTGATACTGGCGGCGGTCACGGCCGTAGGTCAGGCTCTGGCCGGGCTGGACAAAGCGGTGAATAGAGATGGCACCTTCCTTGCCTGCCGCAATGGCATCGATGGCGAATCGGGGGCCGGTATAGACATCGCCGCCCGCGAAGATATCCGGCTCGGCGGTCTGATATGTAAAGGGGTCTGCTTCCACGGTGCCGTTGGGTCTGGTCACCACGGCGGTGCCTGCCAGAAGATTGCCCCACTGGATGCTCTGACCGATGCTCAGGAGCACATGGTCGGTCTCCACCGTGATGGTGTCGTTCTCGTCATACTGAGGCGCAAAGCGGTGATTTTCGTCAAATACCCGCAGGCACTTCTTAAATACCACACCGACAGCCCTGCCGTCCTTCACCAGGATCTCCTTGGGGCCATAGCCGTTATGGATGGCAATGTGCTCTTCCTCTGCCTCCCGGATCTCCTCGGGCAGAGCTGGCATTTCCGAGCGGCCCTCCAGGCAGTACATATCCACACTGACAGCATCCGTCCGGGCAGCAGCCCTGGCCACGTCGATGGCCACGTTGCCGCCGCCGATGACCACGGTCTTTCCCGTCATGGCGGGGATGGAACCCAGATTGATGCTCCGCAGGAAATCCACGCCGGCCACAACACCTTCCGCATCCTCGCCGGGAATGTTCAGCTTTCTGCCGCCCTGGGCGCCGATGGCCAGGTAAAATGCCTGGAAGCCCTGCTGCCGCAGCTGCTGGATGGTCACATCCTTGCCCACTTCCACACCGGTACGGAAATGGACGCCCAGCTGGCGCAGCACCTCGATTTCTGCCTCCACCACGTTTTTCTCCAGACGGAAGCCGGGAATGCCCATGGTCAGCATGCCGCCGGGCTTTTCCTGCTTTTCAAACACCGTGACCTGATAGCCGTCCAGAGCCAGATAGTAGGCGCAGCTCATGCCCGAAGGGCCGGAGCCGATGACCGCCACCGGCGTTCTGTAGTCGTGGCGTTTTTTGGGAATAAAGCGGTTATTCTCATTCAGATCCTGGTCGGCGATAAATTTCTTGATCTCGTCAATGGCGATGGGTTCATCGATATCCCCCCGGGTACAGGCGGACTCGCAGCTTCTGGGGCAGATCCGGCCGCAAACAGCGGGGAAGGGACTCTCCTTTTTGATCAGCTCCAGAGCCTCGGTGTATTTTCCCTGAGAGGCCAGCTTGATATAGCCCTGCACCGCGATATGGGCGGGGCAGGCGGTCTTGCAGGGAGAGGTGCCGCTTTCCGCCACATCCTCCCGGTTCTCCCGGTAGTCCACATTCCAGTGCTTTTCGCCCCAGACGTGGTCACGTACCTTGTCGTAGGATTTTTCCTTCACCGGCTGCTTGGCACAGAGCTTCTGGCCCAGCCGCAGGGCGTTGGTGGGGCAGTTCTCCACGCACTGACCGCAGGCTACGCATTTTTCCTTATCCACCTGTGACACATAGTTGGAGCGGATGGCATCCGGGGAGCGGAACATGGTAGCCACCCGCATGGCAAAGCAGGAGCAAGCGCAGCAGTTGCAGATGGCGGCGGATTCGCCCAGACCCTCAATATTGGGAATCTGGTGCATGAGGCCGTTTTCCTCCGCCTTTCTGAGGATCTCTTCCGCCTCCTGCCGGGTGATCTGCCTGGCTCTGCCGGTGCGGATATAATACTCGGCTCCCGTTCCCATCTGGATACACATCTCGTGTTCCAGATGACCGCAGCCCTGACCAAGGATCCGTCGGGACTTCCGGCAGGAACAGTCGGACACGGAGAAGGTATCATATTTATCCAGATAATAGGAAAGTTGCTCATAGGGAACGCTCTGGGTATCGGCGGAGATGGCGGTTTCAATGGGAATAACCCGCATCATACCGGTGCCCATGGGAAGGTTGGGAGCGATGCCCGAGATTCGCAGGCGTGTGTATTCCTCAAAGGCCTTGCCGATTTGTGGATGAGCCTTCACCTGCTCATCGTTGTTGACCATCATCTCCAGAATGCCCGGAGCGAAGATCTGCACCAGAAACACTTCCTCGCCAGCCTCATTGTGATAGACCTTGCACACGCCGATCTGAGCCAGCTCCATCAGGATTTCTCGGGTTTCCTCCAGGGACTTGCCGCATTTTTGCGCCACATACTCAGCTGTCCGCTCCTTACGCAGTCCCAGCTGAAGTGCCACATCCGCCTGCTCGTCGGAAACCACGCATTCCAGCGCATAGTATTCCGGGGCATTTTCATCGATATGGTTCATCATACCGGTGAGACCGCCCACCATTTTGGCAAGCTTTACGATCTTGGGCCTTAAGGCCATCGCACTCATCCTTTCTTTATATGTGAAATTATCGTTTTCGGTAAAAACCTTCCATCATCGTGCAAAACTGCTCCAGACGGATTCTGGCATATTCATCGTCAGCGGTATTGTTTCTGCCGCCGATGGCCAGCTTCTGGATCAGGCCCAGCAGCGCGTCATAGGTATTATAGTACAGGCTGGGTAAATCAATGTCTGTCCGGACACTGCCGTCTGCGATCCCCTTGTGGATGGCAGACGACAGAGGACCCGCGCTTTGCTCAAACGGGGCGGGGGGCTTGTTTTCAACCAGCAGTGCTTTGCCGGAGCGATTCAGGTAGGCTTCTGCTTCATGGACAAAGATCAGCATCTGCCGGTGTGTAAAGTACAGATTGGCATACCCTTGCAGGATTCTCGGAATGCAGTCCGCGCCGCATATATCCCCATCGAGTTCCATGTGTGCCTGGGCATCCACCTGCGCCATGGCCTCGGACCAGAACAGCAGCGCCGTTTCCAACACCAGGTCCGCTTTGGTGGCAAAGTAACGGTATATGCTGCGGTCGGTGATATTTGCCAGCTTAGCAATATCCGATATCTTTGTCGCCTCGATCCCTTTCTCAACAAAGCAACTGAGCGCCTGCCGGATGACCCGTTCCTTATTGGTGTCCCGTCTGGAGCGTTTTTTGGGGGTTACTTGTTGATTCATTTTAGTCACCTCTAATTGTCAGTCCGACTGACAATTTTAGTATACGATAGATGTATATCGATTGCAACTATTTTTCCATTTTTCTGCGTTTATTACATTTGGGGATATGCCGAATTGTCTATTTTGACAATATTGTTAGGATGTAGGGAGGCCAAATCTAGGAGACACGGAAAACAGACATCAAATAATGAGGGCTGCCTCCAAATGATTTTCACAAATCACTTTGAGACAGCCCCCTTTTATAGCAATTCATAAAAATAGCGCAGCCTCTTGACAAGCGGTGTAGAATCGAGGCAAGGGGATGATTGAAATGTTGCACAATGAAGCCAGAAAACTGCTGATTGAGGCATTGGAGAAAAAGCACAAGGTACAAAAAGTCGCAGATTGTTATTCGGTAAATCGAAGCACCGTATATCGTTTGAGAAAGCGTTGGGAAGAAACCGGTTCCTTTGAAACGCGAACATTTCTTCGGGGAAGAAAACCAGCTTTAAGCCCGGAGAAGCTCGCCAGCATCGATCAGCTGGTAAAAGACAAACCCGATATCACGCTGCAGGAGATCGTTGATACATTGCATCTCGCCGTCAGCATCGAGACGGTCCGAAAGGCGTTACTGAAGTTGGGATATCGGCGGAAGAAGAAAGCGTTTCATGCCAGCGAGCAGGAGTGTCCCCGATGTGGCGGAGAAGCGGAAAGCATCTCAAATACACCCCTCCTTGTACATTGCAAATGACCACGCACCTACAGCAAACAGCCAAATCCACCCCTCCACCGTCTCCCGCCATGTGTCGAAAATTGCATCCATACAATTCAAATTGATACATCCTCATTCAAAGTACCCCTGCCGTTATCATTTCCTCGGCAGGGGTTTTCTCGGCAATCGCTTCCTTCCCGGCTCTGGGAAGGCTCAAGAATTGGCTGATCTTTCCCGGAAACAGCACGATCCGGCAGTAAAAAGTATCTTGTGACAAAAAAGGTCATTCATCTTATTATGCTCTGCATGAATGTCAAAATAGACAAATTATACTGTCAAAACTAGGCACCTTGCCAAAATATCCTGTCGAATTCAATCGAATATTGACAATCTATGAACGATATCGTATTCTATTGTATATAGTCTATCAATATATGAATATCGTCTCCCACAGGAAATGATATATTACCAAAACAGGAAGGGAACGAGTATACTATGGGTTTTTTTGATAAATTGTTCGGCAAGAAGCTAGAGGAAATTTATGCACCTGTGGCCGGTAAGGCTGTGGCGATCACCGAAGTACCCGACCCCACCTTTGCAGAAGGTTTGCTGGGCAATGGCATTGCCATTGAGCCCACCGATGGCAAGGTCTACGCTCCTTGTAATGCAACCGTTGATATGATGTTTGAGACCGGCCACGCTGTCAGCCTGGTCAGCGAGTCCGGTGCTGAGATCCTGATCCACGTTGGTCTGGAAACTGTCAGTCTGGAAGGCAAGCCCTTCACCGTTCATGTTCATGACGGCGATAAGGTCACCAAGGGCCAGTTGATGCTGGAGGTGGATCTGGAAGCCGTTAAGGCAGCCGGTCTTCCCACCATTACTCCTGTTCTGATCTGCAACACCGATGCCTACCCCACCTTCAAGACCCATGTGGGCAAGGACGTTACCAACGATGATGTCGTCCTCGAGCTAGGCAAGTAAGGAGCAGAGTATGAAAACTGGTATTGGTCTGCCTGTATTCCCCGGCGTGTCCATCGGACCGGCCGTGGTTTACCGCAAGTCTGAGCGCTGTGTTCCCGTTTCCTCCGGCGATCCCGCCGCTGAGCAGGCAAAGTTCGATGAAGCTGTTGCCACTGCCCGGGAGCAGCTGGGTGCCTTGTATGAAAAGGCCAAGATCGAGCTGGGCGAAGAAAAGGCATTGTAGAAGTGCAGATGCTGATGCTGGACGACCTGGATTACCTGGAAGGCGTGGCTGCTGCCATTGAAGGCGGCGCAACTGCCGCCGATGCCGCTCTGGACACCGGTGAGGAATTCGCCGCCGTGTTCGCTGCTATGGATGACGAGTACATGAACGCCCGCTCTGCGGATATCCGGGATATGTCCCATCGGATCTATGATATTCTGTGCGGCAACACCGGCTTCCAGCTGCCTGACGGCAAGTTTTTGCTGATAGCCGAGGATCTGGCTCCCTCCGAGACCATTCAGCTGCCCAGAGAGCGGATCCTGGGATTTGTGACCCAGCAGGGTTCCTCCTCCAGCCACACCGCCATTCTGGCAAGAACACTGAACATTCCTTCTCTGGTTCAGTCGGATATTTCCCTGGAAGATGCAGAAAGCTGCACCATTCTGGCAGTTGACGGCTTTACCGGCAACTGGTACATTGACCCCGATGACGAGACCATGGCTGTGCTGAAGGCCAAGCAGGCTGAGGCCGCCGCCGACCGAGCCGCTCTGGAAGCCTACCGGGGCAAGGAAAGCATTACCAAATCCGGCAAGAAGATCATTCTGGCTGCCAACATCGGCTCTCCCGAGGATGCCGAGGCTGCTCTGGCTGCCGACTGCGAAGGCGTTGGCCTGATGCGCAGTGAGTTCCTGTATCTGGGCCGGGACGCCCTGCCCTCTGAGGATGAGCTGTTTGAAGCCTACAAGAAGGTTGCCCAGATCATGGGCGACCGCCCTGTGGTGATCCGCACCCTGGACATCGGCGCAGACAAGCAGGTGGACTACATGGGTCTGGAAAAGGAAGAAAATCCCGCTTTGGGTCTGCGTGGTCTGCGGATCTGCCTGACCCGGGAGGAGATCTTCCGCCCCCAGCTGCGGGCCATTCTCCGGGCCTCTGCCTATGGCAATCTGCTGGTCATGTTCCCCATGGTGGCATCCGTGTGGGAGCTGAAGGAAGCCAAGGCTCTGTGCGCCCAGCTGCGCCAGGAACTGACGGCTGAAGGTATTGAGACCAAGGACGTGCCCATCGGTGTGATGGTGGAACCCCCCGCCGCTGCCGTGCTGGCCCACGAGCTGGCAAAGGAAGCCGCTTTCTTCTCCGTTGGCACCAACGATCTGACCCAGTACACCCTGGCAGTAGACCGTCAGAACGCCGATCTGGGCAAGTTCTATGATCCCTATCACCCCGCCCTCATGGCTCTGCTGGCACACATTGCCAAGTCTGCCAACGAGGCTGGCATCTGGGCCGGCATCTGCGGCGAGCTGGGTGCTGACCCCAAGATGACCGAAAAGTTCATCGAAATGGGCTACAAGGAGCTGTCCATGGCTGCCGGTCGGATCCTGGAAACCAGAAAGATCGTCTGCCAGTCGGAGCTGTAAGGCTGTAATATCATTGAAAAGCACGAAAGTGAGGAAATAACAATGAAAGAATTTAAGCATGTGATAACCGACCCCATGGGTATGCACGCTCGTCCCGCCGGTATGCTGGTGAAGGCCGTTGCTCCCTTTGCTTCCAAGATCACCATCACCGCTCCCACCGGTACTGCAGATGCCCGCCGCCTGATGGCTCTGATGAAGCTGGCTGCTAAGCAGGGCATGGAGCTGACCGTTACCGTTGAGGGTGCTGACGAAGAGAAGGCCGCCGCAGAACTGAAGGCCTTCCTGGAAGCCAACCTGTAATTGCACACACATATCCCCGCAGGTGGCTAAGCCCGTCTGCCCCTGGGAGATCCTTCTCCCAGCCACAATTTTGGCCACTTGACCGCTGTGGGCCGGCGGTCCTGATATACGGCAAATAGTATTAAGGAGGAATAATTCTATGATGAGATATCTTCAGAAGCTCGGTAAGGCTCTGTTCCTTCCCGTTGCTATCCTGCCCATCTGCGGTATTCTGATGGGTCTGGGCTACGCCATTGCTCCTGGTGTTATGGGCGTTCCCGACGCACCTACCTCCGGCGCACTGTTCACGATCGGTTTCTTCCTGGTCAAGGCAGGCGGCGCTCTGATCGACAACATGGCTCTGCTGTTCGCCATCGGCGTTGCTGTTGGCCTGGCTGAAGAGAATGATGGCACTGCCGGCCTGGCCGGTCTGGTCAGCTGGCTGATGATCACCACCCTGCTGTCCGTCGGCGCTGTCAGCGTCATTGCTCCCAACATGATCGCCAGCAAGACCAATGAGGTTGCTTTCGCTAAGATCGCTAACCCCTTCATCGGTATCCTGTGCGGCATCATCGGTGCTACCTGCTACAACAAGTTCAAGAACACCAAGCTGCCTGACGTGCTGGCATTCTTCGGTGGCAAGCGCTCCGTCGCTATCGTGACCGGCCTTGTTTCCATCGTTGTTGCTGCCATCCTGCTGTTCGTATGGCCCATCGTCTTCGGTGTTCTGGTTGCCATCGGCAACGGCATCAAGGGCATGGGCGTGTTCGGTGTTGGCCTGTACGCCTTCCTGAACCGTCTGCTGATCCCCACCGGCCTGCATCACGCTCTGAACAACGTGTTCTGGTTCGACACCATCGGCCTGGGCGACCTGACCGCTTACTGGGGCGCTCTGACTGAGGGCGGCGTTATGGCCAACGGCAACCCCGTCAACTGGTCCGTGGGCATGTACATGGCCGGCTTCTTCCCCTGCATGATGTTCGGTATCCCCGGCGCTGCTCTGGCTATGATCCAGACCGCTAAGACCAAGAAGCGCAAGGCTACCATCGGTCTGATTGGTTCCGCTGCTCTGTGTGCTTTCCTGTGCGGCGTTACCGAGCCCTTCGAGTTCGCTTTCATGTTCCTGGCGTTCCCCCTGTACGTTGTGTACGCTCTGCTGTACGCTATCTTCGCAGCTGTTACCGTCGCTCTGGGCTACCGCGCTGGCTTCTGCTTCTCCGCTGGCCTGACCGACGCTATCTTCTCCTCCTTCCTGCCTGCTGCTAGCAAGAGCTGGCTGCTGATCCCCCTGGGCATCGCTGCATTCGTGGTATTCTACCTGGTGTTCCTGTTCGCCATCAAGAAATTCGACCTGAAGACCCCCGGCCGTGAAGACGACCAGGACGGCGAAATGAAGATCGAGCTGGCTAACAACGACTACACCGCTATGGCTGAGATCATCATGGAAGGTCTGGGCGGCAAGGACAACGTCGTTTCCATCGACCACTGCATCACCCGTCTGAGACTGGAAGTCAAGGACCGTCTGCTGGTTGACGAGAAGAAGATCAAGTCCTCCGGTGCTGCCGGCGTTATCCGCCCGGGCAAGACCTCCGTTCAGGTCATCATCGGACCCAAGGTCCAGTTCGTCTTCGACGAGTTCAAGAAGCTGGCTAAGTAAGCAATCAAAACCGCCGCGGCCCACGCGGTAAGTGAATGCGTCAGTTCTTTCCGGGATTGACAAGCAGCTTCAAAAGAGATTCCCCCCTATGCAGGTCACGGCTTGCATAGGGGGATATTTTATAACCCAGTGCAGAATTGTAGAAAGCAAAGGGTAACCGCTCAACAGGTTCTTTCCAGCTTTAGTTGAAACGTTTGTTGAGAAGAAGTTTTGCCCGTAGTAGAGCAAAGCTATTTCGACCGTACATGATTCGTTTTGTCAGTTTGATTTTATTAACGCTAACGTCTACCATACCTTTGAAAAGGGGAAGATTCACGGCATCGTTGGCAACAACGGCTCCGGCAAGACGGTGCTTATGAAGTGCATCTGCGGTTTCCTCCGGCCGGATGAAGGGAAAATCTTTGTCAATCATATGGAAGTGGGAAAGGAAAGGGACTTTCCGGAGGATATCGGCATCATCATTGAAACGCCGGGTTTCCTGCCCCACCTTTCCGGATTCCAGAATCTAAAGCTGCTGGCTTCCTTGCGAAAGATTGCCAATGACCACACCATCCGGGATACCATCGAATTGGTTGGACTTGACCCAAGCCTGAAAAAGCCCGTCGGAAAATACTCCCTTGGTATGCGTCAGCGCTTAGGCTTGGCTCAGGCCCTGATGGAAGACCCCAATCTGCTCATACTGGACGAACCTCTCAACGGCCTGGATAAGAACGGTGTCCTGCATATCCGTGAGCTTATCAAAAATCTCCGGTATCAGGGAAAGACCGTAATCCTCGCCAGCCATAACCAGATGGACATTGACGAGCTGTGCGATACGGTGTGTGAAATGGATGCCGGCGTTTTAACGGTGGTGCGATAAATGGAAAACTTACTGATTGCGGAGAACATCCGCAGCTTTTTCCCGGAAGCGGGGCCGTTTTCCCTGACCATCCATGCAGGGGATCGCTGCCATGTGCAAGGAAGTAGTAGAAGCTGTAATGCGCTGTTTGAAATTTTCACCGGGCTGAGAAAACCGGACGAGGGAAGCGTTACCGTCCGGGGGAAAAATGTATATGAAATGTCAGAAACGGAACGTGCGGCATTTCGCCGGGACAATATTGGAGCTGTTCCAAAGGGCGGCGGTTTCCTGCCGGAACTGACCCTGCTGGAACAGGTTCGTCTGCCAATGGTACTGGGAGGGCTATCGAGAGACGAAATCCAAAACCGTATCCGAAAGAATGCCTTTGATTATCTGCCGCTGCATGATCTTTATAACCAAGGGAAACGGTGTACACCCCGAACCTTAGCGCTTGCGTCACTACTCCGTGCCAGTGTTATGAACCCACCAATTCTGATTCTGAATGCTTCTTTTGAGCATCTATGTGGAAAAGATGCCGAACTTGTTTGGCAGGAGGTAAAAACTATTTTACCGAAAGAACATGGTTTTCTCTATTTGGGCAGTACCCCTGCACCTACGTGCATGGACTGGACAGAACAAATTTCCGGGAGGTAAGGAATATGAAAAAAAGAGTTTTGTCCCTTTTTCTGGCACTATGTCTGTTCGGCGGGAACTGCCTGACTGCCTTTGCTGAAACCGCCTATCAGGAAGGCGCTGCTGATGATTTGGCCTTAGAACCGCAAGGGCAGCCTCAGAACGAAAACGAAATACCTGTGCTTACGCAGGATTCCATCGCAATTGACTTGGAGCATCAATATCCGGGAATGGACAAGACCTACGGTGCCGGATATTCCGGTACCGTTGCAGAAAGAAAGCTGCGTTTGGTTCTACCGTTGCTGAATCAGGGAGGACTGTCCATACCTATCGACGTAACGTTAAGTGTCGCTTTCCTGACAGCAGAGGAAAAGCAGGAATCCATTATCTCTCAGAGTATGGATCTCGGAAATGGACAAGCGGTAGAAAACGTCTATTTGGCAGACTTTGAAATTTCACTTCCGGATTCCGCGGTTCCCGGTTCCTATCCGGTAACAATTACAGTAAAAGCCGGCGAGCCGGCGCAGACGCTGGAATTGCAGCTTCCTA
>ENA-OWPN01000239-OWPN01000239.1-human-gut-metagenome-genome-assembly--contig:-NODE-239-length-93436-cov-5.806502_pt1 | contig 93436 bp, 80 predicted proteins | sample MGYA00248266_ERZ651850 | MGnify/ENA primary metagenome ERZ651850 (study PRJEB26924, sample SAMEA4378296) | human gut metagenome | biome: human gut; feature: human-associated habitat; material: faeces... | reverse complement strand
AAAACTTTCCACAACCTGATATAGGGGCAGTCTGCCCTTTTTCAGGAAATGGAGCGGAAATGCAAAGGAATACTGGCTATTTTCCGACAGAATCGCTTGAACCAAGCGGTAATCGTCTATTTTCTCGCTCGGCGCTGAATGAAGGCGATTTATTCAGAGGTTCCCTAAGAATTTTGCCCGGTCTGTCGCTTTGGTTACCAGCGTCTTTTCGTCCGACAGTTCCAATTTCAACTGTCCGGCGATATATGTGCCGATTTCCTGTTTCACAGCCTGTGCATCCTCTTTGGCTCCGATGATACCGATAAGAAAGTCATCAGCGTAGCGGACATATTGCAGTCTGCGGAAATTTGCATCCATTGGATTTTTACAGGGAATGGATTTATGAACCTTGTCCAGTTCCCGGATGCTTTCCAGAAGGGATTGCTTTTCATCCTCGGACTGTGCCTTTTCCAGCTTTCTTTTGAGTCTGATTCGCTTATCGCTCAGCTTGCGGTATTCCACATTGACGGCTCGCTTGTTCCCACGGTCAAACCGTTTCTTAAACTCTGCCATATATTTGTCGAACTGGTCGAGATAGATATTGGCGAGAGTAGGACTGATGATGCCGCCCTGTGGCGTGCCGCTGTAGCTTTGATGCACTTGGTTATCTTCCATATATCCCGCATTAAGAAATTTACGGATAAGGCGCAGGAAGCGTTCATCTTTGATTCTCTTGCGGAGGATGCCAATCATGACATTATGGTCGATATTGTCAAAGAAGCCTTTAATGTCTCCCTCCACAAACCATTTGCACCGGGTAAAGCGATTTTGAATCATTCTCAAGGCTGTGTGACAGCTTTTATTGGGTCGAAAGCCGTGGGAGGTGTCCTCAAAGCTGTTTTCATAGATGGATTCCAACAGCATACGGACAACTTCCTGTACCAGCTTGTCGTCAATGGACGGGATGCCCAGAGGACGGAGTTTTCCATTCTTTTTGGGAATATATGTCCGTCTGGACGGCTTGGGCTGGTAAGATTCGTCTTTCAGGGCTGCAATAAGCCTGTCAACTCTTTCAAGGCTCATTGCGTCAATGGTTTTCCCGTCTGTGCCTGCGGTCATGTTTCCCTGACTGGCATAGATATTTTGATACGCCTGTAAGAAAAATTCCCGGTTGAACAGATTGCGGTACAATCTGTCATAGACATAGCCGGATTGAGCTGAATGCTCTTGCAGACTGTTCAATACATTTTCTGGATTTCTCATAGTGCCTCACGCACCTTCCTTTCTTTTGCATTGAATCGAATGAACTGCCGCCCTTCGCCATGTGCGTGCCATTAACACGCTCGGACTACTACGGCGGCTCCGTTGCCATATTGGATTTTCAGGGCCTGCACCCATAGCTCTTGCGAGCATTCCAACTTAGGCAATCCCCATTTAGTAACAGAGTAAAAAAGCTGTGTTCATTGTCGGATACGGTTTTCGTCCTTTTATGCTGATACGTACGGGCTGCACATCGGTTTCGCTCCTGCCAGTCATCTTTTCTGGCGGAGATGCGCAGCGCAGCGGATATAGCTGTCTTCCGCTGCGACCACCACAAATGTCCCTCGGACTGCCGTTCAACCAGTGTAGGCTTTATCCTCATATGAACTTTGGTCTTGCTGCTCAGTCGTGGCATGACAACTTGCCAACTCACAGCGTTACGGTCGTGCTATTGTCCCCTTTGGGTTTCCCCATCCAGGTTAGCCGTTGACCACAGGCATGAAACCTCACGCCTGCCGCTTGCTAAGCGGATTTACTCTGCCCCTTATGGGCGCACTGACGAAGTGGTTGTGCAGGCAGCCGGTGTTCAGATGGGTTGCCACCAGCACCTGGAACCGCCCGCCCCACACCCGGCGGGCCAGCTCCACCCCGATGGCGTGGCACTGCTCCGGGGTCACCTCCCCGGGCTTGAAGCTCTGGTAGGCGTGCATCGCCACCACCCCCTCGGTCTTGCCGAATTGCTTCTGCACCGCCCGCATCTCCGCCCAGGCCGTCTCCGGGCGGCAGTGGACGCCGCTCACCAGATGGGCCGTTTCCCGCAGGGTGGTCTTGGCATCATTCTCCGCGTAGTGCAGCGCCTGGGCCAGGCCGCTGTATTCGGTCTTGTCCGAGTTGGCGGCGTAGTCCACCACCCGGCGCAGGCTGTCCCGCACCGGCCAAATCTTAGTGGTCGCCAGAGGCATCCTCCTTCCGTAAGAGGCTGTCCAGCAGCCCTTCCCGGCAGCGACGATACTGTTCCGCCAGAGGCGGGTCCAACCGGGCCAGCTGATCGGTCAGGTTGTCCATCCAGGTCAGGTAGCTGAAAAACGCCTGGGGCGGATGGAACCGGGGCGTATACCCCAGCGCCCGCTGGCGCAGATATTCCGACAGGGTCAGCCCGCAACGCCTGGCCGCTGTTTGAATTCGTTGTTTCTCGGCGGGGCTCACCCGCACATTGAGGCCCACGCTTCTTATCCTCACAGGGCCACCTCCGCATGGGGGTTCGGGGCGCTCCCCGTACCGGCGAAGGGTTGCCCGGTGGCAACACAAAGCCCATGCTTGTTCGCAATCTTCGCCATTCCCACTTCCTGGGGCAAGACCGCACAGTACGCCTTCTTCTTCATCTTCTACGTGATGCTGAATGCCGGCTTCTACACCGCAAACAACATCGCTTACTCCGCACTGACCGCTCTGGTTATTCCCCTTAGTATTTCAGCAAATATAATTCTATATAGCAGCGCTTTGCTTCCGGTATTTCTTGCTTGTAGCAAAGCGCTTTTTGTTTTCTTGAGTTTCACACGGAAATCCCCACACACTTTCCGGAGCGTTGCTGCACAAGCCCATTAACTTCACCTTTTTGTATACATAAAAAGTGCGGCTGTGCGTCACAAACCTATGCACGGTATATTGCATCACCACACCAGCCAGCCTGATGAGCGCCTTTAGCTTTACCTTAGTTAAAGAAAAACAGCTGGTGTCCTTCTATCAGAAAGGCACCAGCTGTTTTTATACAAAAGAATGGAATCCCTTACATGACTTGAGATATGCTCGTGCTTTGGCAATCCATGCGGTTACATGGTTAGCTGGGGCTCCCATAATTTGCCCAATCTCCCGGCTTGTATAACCCCTTGCTTTCAGTCTTAGAGCACGAATACCTTTGGCGGTCACGCCGGAAGCCTCATGTTCTGCTTTGTCAAGCAAGGTATTGAGATCAATAAAATCTATCTCTGGTAGTGCAGCCTTGGTAACAGATTGCCCCATAATATCCGGGTCAGTCAAAGCCTCTCTTGTAGTTCGGACTGAGGCATACTCCAAAGCAGAGCAGATCTCATTCCAAATCAAACGATACGCATAAGTGGAGAATACACCACCCTTATCTGTTGCTGCAGCTTTGCACAGTCCGATACATCCAATCTGAAATAGATCATCGTAAGAAAACATACCCAATTGCTGGGGACTATGTACTTTGTCGTGGATGACTTTATGAACCAGTCTGAGATTCTCTGTAACAAGGGTACACTGTGCGTTGTTCAGTTTCATGAAAGCGCCTCCTTGCTGGATCGAATTGCAGCACGCTGCGTACACTGCTGTAGCATACGAGTGCTCTCATCTATAACCCTACGGCAGGAATACTCACTCAAAAAACCGATATGTGCCTGCGATTGAGGCGCCTGAAGGAGAGCGGCAAGCCAGACATAGGCATCTCTCTTTGTCATGTATCCGTTCTGATGAATTGCATCAAAACAGCGATGGGCTTGAATTCTTAATGCCCTCAACTCACGATTTGCTGGAGTGCCTAATGGCTGCGCGGTGCCAGGACGCGTGCGGACATAGGTATCGCACTCGGGATAGTTCCTACAAACATACAGAGTATTGTGCTGTGAATTGTCTTTATAGATCCCATCGGCGCTCCGCAAAATCATAGGTGCCCCACAATAAGGGCAGCGCATTTTACTAGGATTATTCCCTTTCTTTTTGTTTTTTCTCATTATGAGGTTCCTCTCTTCAGCTAAAAATAGAAAAAGAGCCGGAAAACCGCATGGGAAACAAGATGGCAAAGGAGATTTCATATTCATCTCCAGCATCTTGCTGATCCCAGCAGCCTTCCGGCTCTAAAATGATCAGATGTGACTTGCGCCGTGTGGATCGCTCATTGCGCGAATTCCGATACAGTTCCCCGCCCGCAGGGAGGGTCTGACTCCGGGAGCTCTTCCGAAGAGACTGTATGCCTGAGCGCAAGCCCCTGCCATATCTTCAGAATAGCATACCAAGCGGCGATTGTCAAGCCTATTTGTTATAAATCCAATTATAACAATACGATTATTACCAATCGTTTTGTATGTTGCATTTTAAAATCAGTCTGGGAGCGTTTTCATCGCTTCCCAATATTGCAGTAAGCAATACCACCTCCTATTCCTACACAAACGCCTATGGCAAAAACCAACACTCCGACCATCACAAATATCGGCCATGTTTCCTTGTCTGCGTTCGTGTCACGTTGGTCCTCCTGGGCCAGTGCGGAGGACACATCTGTTTCCTCCGGGAGCGTAACCGTCAGCGTATCATTCGACTGATTTGAGAGAAGATAATTTTTGCTTCCGCCTATCTCCAAATGGAGTATTCCATTTTCATCAACTTGGATGGTGTCTGGATAGAGTCCCATATCTGTACGGAGCTGAAACTCGGTGCCGGCCCAGTCTATGCCCAATTGAATTTCAAGGTACGACGGTTCCAGTATTTGCAATTCGGTACCGTCGGTATCCGCATAAGCTGTTTGGCCCATAAAGATGCATAAACAAAGGAGCACCAGCAATATGGTTGTTCTCGCTTTCATTCTGCCTCCTCTGGATATTAAGGTCACGATGATTTGAACAGTTCATTCAAAACCATGTCAACTTCATCGTAGGAATTGATAGAAAGGTTTGTTTCAGCCAAGTAAGATAATGTTCTCGACCATTCCGGAAGAGAAACACTATCTTTATTTGGCATACAGATCAGCTTGAGTATTGTATTGTGACGGTAATACATCACAAGGCGCAGATTTGATACCACAGTATCCTGCTCCCGCGCCAGTCTATCCAACAGATGCTCCGTCTGTCTCATCCCCTTTGTGAACGCCAATACAGTTCTACAAATAATCACTCCTCATTCGTTTCAACCGCAACAACTACTGTTCTGGCTCCGTCCCAGTCATATGCACAAGTGATGAGGGTAAGTAGTGTGAGATCGCTATTGGGCATGGCATCGGTATTCTGCAGCATTTGCTCTGCAAATGTAAGGAAGTCATTATCACTTTGGAACATGGTTTGGTTAAACGGAAGCTGTGTTAAGTCCGTTTTCATCGCGGACACAACGCGGAAATAGCGTGTGCTATCTGCCGTATGCAGTATAATCTGTGAATGCTCTTCGCGGAATTCTGCATCAAACATATTGCGAAGGCACGCAAACATCGATCCATCCGACATGTTGTGACCAAAAATCACCAAATTGCGTGAATCAAGTGTACAGTCGTATTGAAAAAACAGGCTGCCTGCCATACGCCAAGTATCATCGTAATTGCGTCGGAGATAGTGCTCCGGATCATCCTCACTGCTCTGCAGAACAGGATAATCGATTACTGTCCCCGGCACAGTGAGCCAAGCTTTGATATCCGGGTACTGCCGCTGCATAGCGAGAATATCTACGGAGGACTCCTCGCCAACAGAATCTCCGGGGCTTGTGGCCCCGGAGACAGTTTCAGAATACTCATCTTTTAGTTCCGCAGCATCCCGGGCGGTCAGCTGCGGTCGGACAATCATAAGCCAGATCAGACCAATCAAAGAAATCCCCAGTATTCCATAGAGAAATCCTTTTAGAAAGTACCTCATTGCTCGTGATCCTGCTGCTCCTGCTTCGAATCATCGTCGCGCAGGGCAAGGTCGCGCTTGCGGCTCATGACCAGAATACCGACAGCGGCTCCAGCTGCTACAACACCGAGCGCAACCGGCAGCCAGGGCAGGTCACCGGTTTGAGGCAGTGTCGGCGGGGTCGGAGTCGGGGGTTCCGGAGTAGGCTGCTCAGGAGTGGGAACGCGGCTGTCATACATGACGACTGTCTGGATCTCGCCAGTGGGTTTGACCTCAAACTCAATCTTCTCTGCGACCAGATACCCATCAGGTGCGCTCTCCTCGATCAGCACATACTTGCCGGCGGGGAGTTTTTCGATGTAGTAGGGCTTATCCGAAGAGACCCAGCTGGCAATCACATTGCCGTTTTCGTCTTTGATGACCAGGTGGGCACCAGGCAATTCCTGCTTGGTGGTGATGTCCTGCTTGGAAATCTCAACACGGATGATATCATCACGCATAACCACCATGCCGTCTTCCATCTTCTCCCAGTGGTCAAAGATCAACCAGTCCTTACCGGTGCAGACATAAACATCTGCAGCATTGATGAGATCGCCGTCCTCATTCTTACTCTGAACCAGTTTGAACCGGATGTCTTCTGCAAGCGCATAACCAGGTGCCGGGTTTGTCTCGGTCAGGGTATATACCTTGTCGAAGAGCAGACCGCGAATCTCCACAGGTTCTTCACCACTGATCCATTCCCGGACCACATTGCCGTCCGTATCTTTGATCGTGAGTTTTGCTCCGGGAAGTTCCTCATCCCCAGTCAGCTCGCGCTTAGAAACGTGGAAGGACGTAGCATCATTCTGGAAAGTCGATTCAATGGTGACAGTAGCGGATTCTGCGCCTGCATAGGTGAAGGTAATCTCTGCATCCGGAGCGTCCAGATAATAGCCGTCCGGCGCCTTAATCTCGCGAATGATATAGTTGCCGCTGTTCTTGGTGTGATCGGCACCAGTCCCGTAGATGTTTTCAGGGATATAGACGCCATCGACACCATAGTACTGGCCGCGCATCGGCAGATCACAAACGAAGGTGGTGTGACCGTTCTCATCCGTCGGCGCAGAGGTAGCAATCAGATCCCCAGCGTGGAAGAGCAGTTTGCCATCCGCATTGTAGATATTATCAGTGGTAATCAGATTGTAGACAGCACCTGCAACCAGTTCACCAGTTTTGATATCCTTCTTGTAGATATCAATCTCAGGTTTCACGCGATCATTGTGGAATTTCAGGGTCTGCTGCTCAGTGAACTCTGCAGTTGCATCCTCTGCATTGATGACCTCATACTCGGTCGTGGTGGTATTGCCGTTCTCATCAGTACTGGTGATGCTCTGTGCCATAACCACGCTGTTGGTCTGGTTGTCCCAAGTGAAGACAACATCGTAGCTCTGAGCAGTGCCGGTATAACCATAGGGCGGCTTGGTCTCCTCAATGTGGTAGCTTCCAAGCGGCAGAGTTACGGTGACTTCTCCGATCGTACCGTCGTGGATCACACTAAGGAAATCGTAGGTGGCCTGAGTGCGGCCAGGGCGGAACACGTTGATATCGCTGGTGCCGTCGCCGGTGGTGACTACGGCCACAACGTCACCCTTGGCATACCACAGGGTACGGTTGCCTTCGGCATCAGTCTGCCGATCCTGGGTATAGATATCTTCATTGGCAGTAATGGTATACTGCGCACCAGGAATTGGACGATCTTCATAAACAAAATGTCCAGGACGCGCCATGCCAGAGTATTCGGGATCAAGGATGTCACCCTCATCTTCCTGCCAGCCCATCAGGTCTTCACCAATTTTTCGAATGGTGAGTTTGCCGAGGGTTTCGTGGTTGATGTACTCCTGGGTGAGAATGTACTCATCCATGCCGTTGACAGCATTGCCAATCACTTCCCAGGCGGAGTCGGACGAAATCTCGAACTCTACAGTATACTGCTCATCGTTGAAGAATCCGTTCGGGCCTTCCAACTCTTCAATGAGATAACGCCCCAAAGGCAGTTTTTCGGGCGTCTTCATCATACCATTCTCATCGGTATAGAACACATCGGTTTTGACAGTAGGATCACCGCTGTCGGGGTCGATCATGGACAGGCGTTCCCTGGTTCCATCATCATTAAGCTTATAGATGGCAAATGCAGTATTGGCCAGCTTGACAGCCTTGCCAGTCTCGGCGTCCACCTTGACCAGCTTCAAGTAGCCTTCCATCTCCTCATCCAAGATGTTGTAGGTCACATAGCTGTTGCTGGGCTCTGTTACACTACCATTAGGCTGACAGAAGATACTCTGGGGCGTGTCGCTGTCCACCGTAAAGCCAAAGGGATTGGCCTGGAACACATCTTTCGGGATGGTGGTCTCAACGACGAGATACTGGCCATAGGGCAGACCGGTCACACGAATGATGCCTTCCTCATTCGTGTAAATTTCGCTCAGACGATATTCGTTGGTCGTGCCAGTAGGTACCCAGCCGAGACCGCTGCCGTTGGCGAAATCGCCTGCATCGGTCAGAGTCGCGTTATAAGCGTACACCAAATCGGCGCCGCTCTCGAACATCCGGGCGATTGCCTGGGCTTCGCCAGTGAAATCATATTTCAGAGTGTCGGGGTCGTAGTTGTCCTTGCGGTAGGCAACCAGCACACTTTGGATATTGTAACTGCCGTCCGGGTTGCGGGTGAACTGGTCCGCCTTGCTCAGATCGGGGATGCGGTAGACGGTAAAACCAGCGCCTTCCAGCTTGGGAGCGGGGCTGCCCGGGCCGGTGGTGCTTACCAGTTTACGGAGTTCAAAACCGCCCTTCAGGACTGCATCCAGGCTTTGTTCGCCGTCCCGGACTACATAGCCGGATTCGTCGCCATAGGACAGGGTTTCATAGTGGTTGATCTCATCGCAGAGGTAACCTTCGGCGTAGCTCAGATAGTAGCCGTCGTAGGTCTTAAAGCCTTCCGGAGAACGTCCTTCAGCAACGGCGGAGTACTGGTTTTTATAAACGTAGTCGGTGTATTCGCCATAATACTCCTCCAGCGGAGAGTACTCACCAGTAGGCTCCAGTTTGTGGTTCAATTCAGGATACTGACCGGTGACGTAGAACTTGCTGTTGGTATCCACGGGCAGCACAAGGCCGGTAGCCCGCTCTACCAAATAGTATTTGCCCAGGTACAGATTTCCGAACACCAACACCCCATCCTTGATCTCGGCGCTCGCCACCAGATGATCTTTGGAAAGGATAGGCAGGTAGGAATCATCCCAGCCGCCGTTGGTGCGCACTGTGGTATGCCAGATGGGGTTACCATCCTGATCGGTGATCTTGCTGTAGTCAACCACACCACTCACACCATCAGGGTGGAGAATATCCTCGGCGGCATAAAGGTCGTATACGGCCCCTTCAATGCTGGCTTCGCCATGGGGCGCAGTACCGGGAATTTCCCAGTCCTCGCCACCTTCGGCCATCGGTGTGGGGCGCAGCTGATCCAGGTCAGATTTTACCAAGATAATCTCACCCAACACACGATCATTCTGGAAGACACCATCCTCAGGGGTCATGGTGTAACTGTCTTCGTTGTTTGCACGGCCTGTACGGTCCGTTGAATAAGTGCGGCCAGCATCCTGCGCCTGATCATAGATGGTGACAGTGACTTCCTGCCCGTCACTGGTCAGCAACTTAATGCCGCCGGTATAACTGGTGGCGATGTCAGCATTGTAATCAGCATTATCCAACCAGATTACGCTGTTATCATTGTCCTTGGTAATCTCAATATAGTAGGCACGCTTGCCCAGCGGAGTACCTGCCTCACCGGGCTGCTCGATGTCCGTCCAGTCACCGAAGTAACCATCGGGAGCTTTCGTTTCCACGATAAGGAATTTGCCTTCGTTGCGCTGGGTGTAGTACACGGTCCGGGAGGTATCGAACTCGGTGCCATAATCGGTGCTGTTGACGACGGAATAGGTTCCATCCTCGTTGCGGACCACATGGTATCCGTTATAGGTGGGTGCCGTTGCTTCGCGCGGCTTTTCAGCGTGGAACGGGATATACATCTGAGAAACAACATCCCATTCGAAGACCTCATATTCCGCATCAGAAGTGATCGTTTCGCCGGTTTCGCTGTCCGTTTTCCGGATATTGACCTGCAACGACCATTCATCGTTTCGCATGAGGTATTCATCCGAACTGTCCATGGGGACCGAGATGGTCTGCTTGCTTCCATGTTCACCATCGTAGAACTCAAATCCTACCGGGACGACCGTCTCATCGAAACGGAAATCAATGCTGGCCAGCTCGCTTTTGGCCGCAGCAATGGCCCGATCCACCATGCCCTGAGCTTCGGCGCGCAGTTGTGCTTCAGCGCTGGCCTTGGCACTGGCCGCTGCTGCGTCTGCCTCAGCCTGGCTGGAATACGGACCCTCGCTCCCACTACGGCTGCTGGTGGAGGTCTTGGTCACACTGTAGTGCAGGCTCCAGCTGGCGCTGGCGTCGCCTCCGTTATCCTGGTAATCGTCATCCATAGTGTGGCCACTGGTGGTCACGGTCTGTTTATCCGCCGGAGTGATGCTCCAATTGCCACCGTCAATCGTACCACCCTTTTCCAAGGGTTCAATCTCAATGGTGGCACCGTCCACTTTTTCGCCGGTTTCAAGTTGCTGCTTGTCTACGTTGACTGTGTAGTTCGCATCAAAACTGCCGCTGGCAGTCTGGGGCGAAGCCGACCAACTGGCGTAATACTCGGCACCTGCGGGCGGAACGTCCGGATCAATGCTGCCAGTGGGAGGTCCGATCAGTGCAACAGTCTGCCAGCCGGAAATAGGGGGTTGGTAGATGTAGGTATAATAGTCACTTTCCGCCACATAAGTGGATACACCGTTGCTCATCTGCTCGAAGGAACGGATATAACTCTGAGCCGAAACGCTGTCAGGATAGTTGGAAATAATCCAACGCTGTACCTCATCATAGACGGAATCCATAGCAGCATCGGCACTCATCAGACCGAGAGACAGCTGCCCCAAACCACCCCAAATATTTACTTGGTTACTAAAATGATCGCCGGGTGTGTACTGAGCCGCTGTTACGATGGATGTGTGAGAATAATTGTAGGTGGGGCAACCGGCAGGTTTGCCTTGTGCCCCGTGTGTGCAGCAGTATGCTTCCTCGCCATTAAACCAGATAAGCCAGGAGCCATTTACTTTCTGCACACTGGTGATTTTACCCGTCTTCACGGCAGGCTCGGGGCGAGCTTCGTAAGTGCTGATTCCATTGGCCTTCGTCGGCTGTGTCTCCGTTTCACCTTCCAGATGGACATTCAAGGCCTTTTCCAGACTGGTACCATCCGGAGCGTTGTAGCGAAATGTCACGTCAAAATCGTGGTCTGCCTGCACATAGATGCCGGTCGTGGCTGCAGAAGATTCTACATAACTGCTGTTCAGAATGGCAGCAGTGGTCTGCTCATCTGCCGGATTGCCGGAATAGTCCAGCAGAACTACATCTTCAGGCAGGATGATCTGCGAGGTGCTGTTGTTGGCAGGATACTCCACCTGCACAAAGATGGGGACAATGGCAAAGGACTCGCCGGCCTGACGGGGTACTGTGATGGACAGCCCATCCGAATTCAGCGCCTCGGAATCCATATAGCCAATGGCAACCGACGGGTCATCGTTCCAGTGGCTAATACCAATCTTGGTGTCACCAGTCGCAACGGGAAGACCATAGCTGCCCATATAGCTATCTGTGGGTGCATCAGGAAGATCCCCATACAACATCTGGTGAATCTCTTCCAGATCGGGAGGAGATCCGGCATCGTCACCGCCTTCGCTCGGAACAGAGGGATTCTCGATGGTCGCCTGCATGGTTACAACCAATGCAGCAAGTGCGGAATACGCAGCCGCTACGGCCTCGTTTGCCTTTTCCTCATCCGTAAGGGACAGGTACAGATCTTCCGCAGCAGTTACCGGAGCGGAAGCTTCATCTGACAACACCGTAGCTTCGTCCAGAGCGGCGATCAGATCAGGATTTTCTTTATCTGCCTGCCAGGCCTGGCTTGCCAGCGCCCAGCTGTTGATTGCCGAGAGAATGCTCTCACGATCGAGCGCATCTACAGCGGTGATAAAAGCCTGTGCCTGTTCACTCAGGGTCGGGGAATCCGAATCAGGCTCCTCTGTGCTGGTACTAGCACTCTCGGAAGTTGCTGCAGAACTCGCTTCAGATGCGGCTCCCGATTCCGGTACAGAACTGGAGTCCGACTGCGACTCGCTTGCCGACTCAGACACAGAACCGACCTCGCTCGAAGCAGGGATTTCTTCGGCGAGCACAGTCGCCGGCATCAGCGACATACACATAAGAAAAGCAAGGAGCAAGGCCGTAATACGGTGCCTAAACTTGTATTTCTTCATAATTTCCTCCATGAAAATGGGCGCCTGCCATAAAGCAGACGCCCAAAGATGATTGATTCGGTTATTCAAAGGTGACAACCCAGTAGGTATATTGCCCCTGGTCGGTCGAGCAGAACCAGCAACCAACGCCCATTTTTGTGAACTGGTCACTGACAATGTTCGCATAATGGTCCGGACTGTTCTTCCAGGCTTCACAGACAGCGGCGGCGGACCCGAGCGGACCACGAGCACAGATCTCACTGGCGGTTACCATACCGGAATGGTCAAAGGGACCACCGGCGACAAAACTCTCACACCGTGAGCTGGCCGTAGAGCTCAGACCGTCGTCCATCTCCAAGGCGCCAAGCCCGACCGATGCGCGAATTGCGTTGATACCGTCCTGCACTGCCCAGTATGCGCTGTCAGTGCTGTCGATGTACCACCATTTGTCCGTCCCCTCAGCAACGCTGAACGGAATTGCACCAGTGGCAACAGTCTCGCTTGTTGCGGTCGTGTTGTCGGCTTGCACCGTTGACTCAGGGGCGGGAGAGGCTTCCTCAACCGGCTGTACAGAACTGGAAGGTGCAGAACTCGGAATCGGATTAGGAGTTGCGCTCGGCTCAGGAGCTGCGCTCGGCTCAGGTGCACTCGTGGCAGCGGATTCCGGTTTGTCCGGAGATGGTGCAGGGGTTGCCTCCGAAACACTCACGCTGCTTTCGCAAGATGAACTTTCCGAAGATTCCGCTGCAGGTGAGGCAGTGCTGCAACCTGCCAAAATCAGAGCTGACAGGATTACCGCGATCAGTTGTATTTTCATGTCACATCCTCCTTGTGCTTTTTCCTTATTACACGGATATGGCACAGCATTTACAACGGCTCAGCCGGATTTCAGCATATCGTAGCCTCTGTCAGCCTCCTCGAAGCACCGATCCAGGATTTCCTGAAACCGATTTTCATCCAATTCAGTGTCCAGCCAATGCGTGCTGCGGTAAGCATAGCACCCCACATCCTGATTGATCGCATGGCTGCCAAGCACGCTGGTCAAGTTCAATCGGTTGACCAGCCGCTGTTTCTTGGCGCTACCCGGGTGATTGATGGCCTTCGCCAGGCTGATCACCAGCAGCGGATGCAGCGGAGAAATAGACACCTGCATGTAGTAGCCCTGGTAGGGCGCCGTCAGAGAAGTTTCATCCTGATCCTCGACCGGGAGCACCTGTGTAAGCATGACACGCGCATGTTCCGCCAGTTCTTTGCGGCGCTGCTGTTCTTCTTTGCTCATGAAATAGTTCATAATTATCCCCCCTTTCACCGCGGAGTAGCCACATGAGTGATGGCTCCCCAAATGCGGTTGGTCTCATGGTTGATTCCCAGGATACGAATCGTCACCCGGGCGCCTCTGGGAGGACGGCCTCGTTTCGGGTAACTGCACAGGCAATCGATGCCGCCATCCAAAGCCACAAAAACCCCTGTGGTGTCCACCATACTCACGGTTCCCACATACCGGTTACCTACCGAGTATCGGCGCAACGCCTTTTCATAAGGGTTTTCACCGGCCTGCTTGATGGAGGCTGCGACACGAATATGTTCACGATCACTGCGATCGATCCTGAGAATCTTGACCAAAATGCGCTGCCCGGGCTGGTACACGCCACTGGCATCCAGCATGCGCTGGTAGCTCAGTTCCCTCAGCGGAATGTAGGTTTCAAGCCCGAACAGATCCACAAAGATACCGGCTCTGATCACCGACACAACACGGGCTTCAGCGCATACGCCCTCATACAGCAGATTGTTCCCATCTCGGTCCGTACCGAAATAATAGGAACGGCGGCGGGCTGCCATAGCTTCCAGACGACTGGCCACTGCAATACCGGCTTCGCCGTCAATTCCTTTGACGATGTAGTCCACTTCCGCACCAAGCCGTTTGGTCAGAGTATAGTGCAGCACTTCTTCTTTGGACCTCCCTCGCAGATCGTCAGGGATTTCCACAGCCTCTTCTGCCGGAATCATAATTTTGAAATCACCGTGGTACAGGACTGCAAGGGACCGTGTGGGATTATCCGTGGGCCGCTCCACACCCTGAATGGTACCCGTCAGGATGCGTTTTGTTTTCATGGACTCGACCAGGTCCAGCAGTGCATCCCGGGCTTTATCGGCTTCGGTCTCTACGCTGAGCTGGCCATCAATGGAAACGGCGGTGGGTTTAGCTTTGGCGCGGCGGCGCCGAGGTGCGGCGGGCTTTTCAGTTTCACCGCCAGACGCGCTTTCCTCAGACTGACTTTTGCGGGAGCGGCGGGATCGTGCCTTCGGCGCCTCTTCAGCCGGGATGCTTGCGCTTTCAGAGTCAGTCTGGAGGATGGGTACTTCTTTAGCCCCTTCGGCGTCGTCTTCTGATGTCAAAGCCTCCGTAGACTCCATTTCAGAATCAGTCTGGGAGAAGGCGGTTTGCGCTTCGCCTTCAGACACCTGATCCAAAATTTCTGTCGATTCCATTTCAGTCTGGGGAATCGCCTCAGTCAGAACATTCATTTCGTCATTCATTTGGTGCCTCCGTTATCATTAAAAATCTTCCGGCGGTGATGCTGAGCTATACAGACTCGGTCGCATCTTTTTCCGTTCCGGTTTCGGTTCTGGGACGGGTTCTGGTATCGTGCGGGTTATAGAGGGTTGAGGAGTATAATCCAGAATACTGCGTTTCTCAATCTGAGCTGCCATGGGGAGCCTGGTGTAATCCAGCTTGTTCAGCTTCAAAACATTGTGGCCACGAATGATTACCAGGAGTTCTTCGTTCGGTAGCCGAAGGACCTCGTCAGGTGTGAGCAAACGCCGTTTGCCTTGACCTTCCGTGTGCCGGTATTGCGGAATCATCTGCGCAACGGCGAGGGTTTGCCGAACCGTCATCGTGGTATTGATTTGGATACTCATGTCGCCGCTGCGCGCAGAAAAATATTCGGCGCTGATGTCATCGGTGCAGCCGAGCATCAGCTGCACATCAGTATTACCCAGGATCTCAGCCCAGAGATTGTTTGGGTATCGGTTCTGAAGTTGGCCAAGACTTTGGATAGCAAGCATGACATAGATTGCACGACTTCGGATCACTGAAAGGGTTCTTGCGAAGTCCGAACCGTCAGCAGCGCCGCCGAGTTTCCCGACGTTGTTGAACTCGTCGAAAACCAGATTGACAGGGACGGCGCAGCGCATCTGGGAAGTGCCGTCCGCATAGCGAACCAGTTTGATGAACAGGAACGAGAAGAACAGCGATGACAGAAAGGCCATCGTGGTATCCTGGTCACTGAGGATCACAAAGTATGCGCATTTCCGTTTCCCGGGCGCCGTGAGATCTATGTCGTTTTGGCTGATGATCCGGCGCACGGCTTCGTTCTGGAGAACCTGTAGCCGCGTGCCGAGGCCGAGAATAATGCCTGAACGAACCGTGTCACTTGCCTGGGAAAACAGATTGAATGGTGCCCTGGCTGGATGGTCGATTGGCAGTTTCTCGAACATGGCGGTCAACTGTCGCTCGTTATTCTGGGTGAGCAGCTGATACACAGCGGCCAGGTTTTTCTGGTCCGGGCTTCTGGTTCGGTCTTGATCCACATAGAGGATGAGAGCCCTGAGCAGATTGCCCTCACCGTTATCCCAAAAGTGATCGCCCTTTCCTTCGCTCGTGTTTCCAATAATCACATTGGTCAGAACCTGAGCAAGAAGAGTATCGCCATTCAAGTCGGACATGCAATTCCATGAATCCCCGTGTTGCGGGTTGACCAGATTGAAAACCCGCACCTCATATCCGTTCTTTTGGAACAGCGCAGCAAGGTCGCCGTACATCTCTCCTTTGGGATCTGTGATAATCGTGGATTCACCGCGCCGGATGATGTTAAGCAGCGCCGGGCGAATCACGGCTCGGGATTTCATCGTTCCTGACGAGCCACAGATGGTAATGTGACGATTGAGGCGAGTATCGACAGGCAAACAAATAGCCTTGCCATCTTTTTCACCCAGGATAATACCCTCGGCCTGCGGAATGGGCTTGGCCTCAAGGACCTGCCGCATTTCCTTATCGCTCATCCAGGATGCTGTGCCATACGTTCCTTGTTTGCTTACCGAAAAGCCTCTGGGGTCATTCGTTTTCCCTCCGAAGCGGTCATGCAGCTTTATGTAAGCAGTGAGCCCACCACCGGCAAGTAGGATAAGCCCCAGGCTTTTGAGCCCTCCGATGCTGAAGGTGTTTTTTATGCATGGCCCCACCGACCAATCGACAGGCCGCATAACAGTCTGTCCGCTCATACCACCATTTAATTGCCATTCTTCGTAATTGTTGAGCGTCTGGCCGAGCAAGCCGCTGATATAGAGCAGCATGAATAGCGCAAGCAATACGGTCAAACTGATCACGATCCGTTTGAGCGTTTCATTCACGGGCATCCCTCCTCTCTGTGAAACTGATCCAAAACTGCATTCAGCGATATAACCTTTAAGGTCACCTCCGGCGGAAGATATTCCCGGAGCAGTTGCATCTGTTCTGGAAAACACAGCACCTCAAAAACTCCGTTCTGGATTCTGATGGCTTCGCGGAAGCGGATCAGTCTCGCAAGATCGCCATCCAAGTGGGACAATACATATTTGCCGTCAATGTAAGCGTCATACTCCAAAGTGCCCCGGCCATACGAACGAACATCTGCATCAAAGAGCAGGTCCATCAGGCGGTTGTTCCAGTTTTGGATGGTAAGCAAACGCAACAGGCTTGCCCCAAACTCGTTCAGTGGTACGAAATGTACATGCTGATAAATGGAGTCAAACCGGAACTCAGGGCGATGAGTGCGTTCGGATTCCAGCAGGGTATCCATGGCCGTCATCTCAGACTCACCCATCAAAACCGCAGAATCGACTGTCTCAATGCCGGCATTCAACCGGGCTATTTCCTGGAGACTCAGACGGGACTTGAATTCGCCCATGCCGCTCCATTTCATGATAGAGCTTCGCGTGTTATAAATCGCATAGCATCCACCGGGGTAAAACAGCGCGCCCACGGTTCGGGTGAACATGGTCTTGTTCTGTTCCGATGCGTTGATCTTCTTCAGATCTCTTGCAAGGTACAGGCTTGGCCGCCCCGATACGGTATGCTGGATGGATTCCATCTGCAAAGCAGGGAGAAGATAAGGCACGATTTCGATTTCCGATTGTGCGCACAATGCGGTCGCCTCAGCCACACGATGATTCCGGTCCCTATGTGCAGCATCTCCCGGAAAGCGATGGCTCCAGAACGAGGCCATATAGTAGTCAAATGCATCCGGGTGCATCCATTCCAAAATGGGAAGAGCACCTCTGTACAACCGAACCGACTTAGCGGCTCCTTTACCACTGATTTGGACCAGTTTCGTCTGTACCGAATCAGCGCCAGGCAAACGTACCAGCTGCGGTTCGCTCATACGACGGACAAGATCTCGCATTACACGAGGGTTGCCCAACAAATGAAGAGAGTGAATGGGGTATTCACCCGTCACGGACAGCATGGAAATGAGCCGGTATGCCAGACTGCCGGGGCGCAAGGTAAGCATTGTGATACACCTCAGAATGATTAGGTCTTACCGACAAGAGGACTGCTCTCTTTGTCGGATTGCTGCATAGTCGATGCCCCCAAAAAGTGGATTCCACCGTGCTTTTTCTGCCAACTGCAGCTATGTCATTTTGAAGCGGCGGAAAAGAGGAGTTTTTACATATCTTTTTGGGAATGTTTCGGGGCAAATTCGGACAAGGCTGGGCCGTTTGCAGGAAAGTCTTTTTCTTGGCTGTACCATTGGATGAACTCCTCGGAAGGGACAACATAAACTTCTGTTCTTTCGCTGTCCGATTCGGCGCTGCAGTAGTAATGGCGGCATCGTGAGGGTGCATCATCCAGCATGGTATAAAGAGCTACAATGTCCGAAACCATATTGATCTCGATATTATCGTGATCTCTCCGTTGGCGCTCCGGCCGATCCCGTGAGTAGACGTGCCGATAGATCAGCACACAATCTTTGAACCGGCAGGGGGCTTGGTTGTGGAAAAACCGCTGCATTTCAGGGAACAGGATAGAACGAATATAGTCGGCTGATCCATGTTCTTTTTTCGGAAGCAGCATCGGCATCCGCAGTGAGAACCACCCCTCATCTGTGAAGCCGATTTCGACAGGAACTACGGAAGCGGTCTGCCTGGCAACCATCATGGCTGCGTCAGGCGCACCGGTATAAGCCGGCAGTGCTCTCGCAACCAGCACGGCTTTTTCCATCAGTTCCGCTACTCGCAGCGATACATCGTAGGTCAATTCCATGTTTTTAACACCAAACATACAGCGGGTATTGCTCACGGCCATATCGAGCTTGGCCATAAGCCGTTCCAGTTTTGTCAGCGTTCTGGCAAACGAACTGATGTCGTCCATTCCTCATCACCTCCTCGGTAAAACAATACCTCGGGGATTTCCTCCCCGTTGAACTCAACCGTCGCAAACAAACAAGGCGCCGCAGGTAGTACCAGCTGCGACGCCATCTGTATATTGGGTAATACAAAAATGTATTTGGTATCATCGTCCTGCGGATGCAGCAATTTACTCAAGTGCTGTTCACCTTCGTACAAAACCACAATTTCATAGCCGGTGTTCTCTTTCAGAAAGAAGAGTTGCGCCGGGTAAGTCGCAGGATAGTGCGCCATGGGATCGACGACATTGATGAATTTCAGCAGTACCCAAACGGCCAGGATCATTCGCTGATCGGGCTTGCATAATCCGTCCAGGCCAAGATAATAGCCGCCGCCAACATCGGTGATCTGCATGTTCCGTTTGAGATTGCGGATGATTTTCTCGGCTGTACTGCGCGGCTTATTATAGAGCATCTGCAGGATCTGCGTTTTGGGCAGGGCTCCGTATTGGGACAGCCATTTGATCACATGCTGCTCATCTTCCAGCAACATAATTTCACCTCCTTGCTGTACGCATTTTCATATCAAATGCGTATTTCATTCTGAATGCGTTTGATGCTGTTGCCGTTCGTGGAGAAGGGTCTCCAGTTCGGCACGGTCAGTGGTAATCATTTCTTTCTCTATTTTGGATGCCTTGATCACCACCGGGACCTTATTATTGTTGGAGCTGATCAGAGCCTCACCCCGTTCAAACTGGGTAATGGCGCGCACTTCTGTGCGGGTAAGCTTGAGCGTTTCCCGGACATGCTCAGCCTCATCGGGTTCGAGGTTCAGGATAATCTTGTTTTTCGAGTTGTTGATAATGGCTCTGCCGTACCGTCCGTCATCGAGACCAAAGAAGTCCGATAGGTCTTGTGTTGCAGAAATTGCAGCGCCGCCAAATCCACGGATGACCTTAAAAATCTCCAGACAGAACTCGGCGGCCATACGGTTGGACCCGGCACCGATGAGCTGCCAGATCTCGTCGATAAAGATGGCCTTCCGTTTGGTACGGTCAGATTTGATTTCATCCCACACATAGTCCAGAGCAATGAACATGCCCACAGGAAGCAACTTTCCCTTCAGTTCACTCAGGTCCAGAACAATATACTTGTTGCTCAAGTCCACGTTGGTGGGACGGTTGAAGCTCTGGGCCGACCCGGTCACAAACCGGCTGATGATGGCCGCCAGTCTTTGTGTCATGGGGTTTTCCTGCAGGTGTTTGTGGAGATCGCCCAGAATCGGCATTTTCTTCATCTTGGGCGGAGTTGCCGACAGATCTTCATATACCGACTGGTTATCATGGGTGATTCCAAAGCCTGCGTAGGTTTTGATCAAAGCCTCATCCAGCATCTGCTCTTCCTCATTGGTGATGTCAGGAATCAGAAGGCCAAAGAAAATCATCAGCTGCTGGATTTTACGGGCAAGAAGAGAATCCATTTCCGAATAGTCAATTTCATCAATGAGCTCCATCTCAGGGGAAATCGTATGACGGATCTCCATGATATTGATACAATGAGGTGATCCCGGTGCTATGCGGATAAATTCACCACCGATCTTGTTGCAAGCACGCCGGAATTCGTGGCCTTTAATCGGAGCAATGATATAGCACTGGATTCCGCGCATTCGCATCCGCAGTGCCAACAGCTGCATGGTGAAGGTCTTACCGGCGCCCGAGGTCCCCAACAAGTTCAGATTGGCATTTTTGTGCATTTTGGTATTGAACAAGTCCACAATGCACAGGGAATTATTATGCCGGTTGACCCCAAGAAGTACGCCGGTATCGTCGGACATCTCGTAACTCGTAAAGATATAGCTGGAAGCGGCGCCGCTGGTCAGCACGTTCCGCTGTGCCTTTTTCTCCAGTTTGGGGGCTATCTTTAAAAACGGCATGATTGACTGCAGCGCAGCTTCCTGCTGGAAATTGCACTCGCTGATGAACATGTCCATGGATTTGAGCAGGTCGGTCATTTGCTGCTTGCGCCACAATAGCTCCTCATAGGTCTTTGCTGACACGGTAATGAAGGTGCTCATGTAGAACAAATCTTCGTTGTCATTGGCAATACCGTTTTTGATGTAGTAGCCTGCCTGGATGGAATTGGCCAGTTCCTCGTAGTCGGTGCTGGTGTCCTGCATTCCTTTGATTTTTGTTCGGTTCCACCGGATTCTTTGCGCAACCTTGTCGATGGCTTTGCTGCGGTTTTCGCGCCGCAGATGGATGTCAATGTCGATTCCTTCGCCTGCGTTGATCAGCGCAGACATCCATCCGGCCCGTACCTTGCTGGGGTATCCGTTGCCTCTGATATAGAGGATCGTATAGTATCGCCCGTCCATGATGATGTAGTTGTGGTGGGTAAGGTCGATGCCACGGGGAGCCAAAAAATGTGCGATAGGGATGCTCGGAATCGGGTCAATACCGATGACCTTATTCTCTGCAGCCATGGTATCAACCACGACGCGGTTGACCCGTGACGAAAAAGGTTCATTTACGCAGGAATGCCGGTTATAAAACATGTACAAAATCTCTGCGGTGGCTTCATCCGGGTCTTTTGGTTGCACGATGCTGTTTCCACATTGAAGGAAATATGCCCGGGCATTGTGCTCTACGGTCTGAAGTGCAGCATAGATTTTGGCATAATCGTTGCTTTCGTGGCGGCCAACAGCCTCGTACTCAAAGACGAGGAAGAACCGCCTCGTAAGAGCCTCTCGGCTCCCAACGTCACGGATCAGTTTGATGTATTCTTCACCGAGTGCGCGGCACTGTGTGTTGTCCTCCTGTGCCAATTCTGCTTGTACCATTGCGATGTGTTTGTCAGAATCAGCCTTTCGCGTTATGGACTTGAATTGCAGGCGCATAGGGGAGATTTTCAGCCAGCTCGCAAAACTGGAAATAATGTTGTACTGTTCCTCATCGGACCTCAGTGTGAAATTGATGGGCTCGATCTCCAGGATCTTGATGTACCGGCCATCGGACATTTCAAGGATGCCATTCCTCAGATCCCGGATTCCGAGATAGTCCTGGACAAAATCAAGCTTTTGCTTTTTTGCCCTTGGCTTTTTTGCGTTTTTTTCCTGTTTGCTGCGCATATTGGTAACCAACCCTCCTGCAATGAAGCTTACGGCGATGCGTGAAAAAACAGATGATATTCCAGAGATACTGTAAGAGAGAGCCTCCATCAGCTCCCATGAGGGCGACTACTCCAAGCGGCAGCAGGGTCACCGTCATGCAAACGATGCGGATCGTGGTGGGCATGGGTATCCAAAACAGCTCCGGATACCCAACCAGCCCCACTAAAAAGATTGCTTCCACTGCGCATCGGGTCTCCACCATTCCTCCCATCAGCTTGCCGGAATCTGTGTAGTTTGCGGGGATCGCATAGATATTGCTGTATTCTTTTTCTTCCATTGTCTGAACTCCTGGCTCATTCACTGTTCTGTGATGGCTCCGTCGTCTGGAGCCCGGTCCCGGATAAAACGGGCGCATCATAATCGACGTTGATGGGACGGCGATAATACGACACATAGTCCGGGGAGTTGAGGACAACACCTGAACCACTTGTGCAATGAACCCACATGTGCGCACCATCCTCATTCTCGCCTGCGTATATCAAAACATGGTTGACGGGTACAGTGCCGGGCACAGCCATAAATCCAAGATCGCCCGGAAGCAGTTCCGCCTCCGTGATGGCATAGCTGTTATCCCATTGGTTCCAGCTTCCAGCTTTGATGCTTACGCCCATTGCCGTTTTGAACACCCAGTCCGTGAACCCGCTGCAATCCAGGCCGTAAGGAAGGATGGTGCCGGTTGCGCTGGAGCCGGTAGCCGTGACCACTTTGGGGGTGTTCCATTCATCGTTCCACCCGGCATCGGATTTTCCGCCCCAGAAATATGGGACCTTGCCAACGAGTGACAGTGCTGTTGACAGAATGTGCTTGCGCGTTTCATTGCAGTTCTGCCGCTCGACAAATGCGATGAGCTCTTCATCTGTGAGCGGAACCGATTCTCCGCCTTGACTGCCGCCCTGGGCACCGTACAGCGTCTTCTGTAAGGCTGTCGCCATATTACTGATAGCTTCACCATAGGTGATTCCAAAGTTGTCATACGGCGCGTCAGGATCGATTCCAAACGCATCCAGAACGACATCCTGATCAAACGGATGGATGGTACATTCCAGATACACAACCGTTTCTGTGCTGGGGGTGAGAGTTTCAGTCCCATCCGGCACATAGTATGTGGCACTGGTCGTGCCGGAGATACGGCCATCGGTGTAAACGGGAACCGTGACATCTTCGGCACGGTATGCAGTGGTGGTTACAGGCTCCAAGGTTGTGATGCTTCCGTCGGGTTCATAGTAGCCCCCTCTGACGGCTACATCATACCGGAATTGCATCTGGCCATTCACGATACCGATAAAGGTTTGACCATATACCACAGTAACGGTAACTTCCCGGTATGTGGTGTAGGTCAGGGGAATGACCCGTTCCTTCTCTTTCTCTTCGCTGGAAATGGGAAACATTTGCTCTGCCACAGCGTCAAGTTTCGCAGTCATATCATCCGCGCTTGTGCCTTGCTGCAGCATGGATGCGGAATACGCAGCCAATACATACGCGGCATTGAAACCGGAGGCACTTTTCGCTTCGTCGATCAATGACTCGATGGATAATTCATAGTCATATCCACCGTCCTGGATAAGTTGATCCACGCGTTCGAGCGCTACCTGGTATCCCCGGTCTACGGCTGCGGAAACTTCAGCGGACATTTCTTCATACGACTGCATCATAGACATGGGGTTGTCCATGTCAACAATCGACCCGTTCAGGCCAAATACGCCGTTGAGCACGACTGAGGGAATGGATACGATCAGAATTACAAATATGAGAAGAAGCACACAAAGACATGCGAGTATCTTAAACAGGGTGTGCCGTAACGACCACGCTGCTGAAAGGATTGCCCCCCACGGGCCACCCGCTGCGGTTCCGGCTGCAATCTCTGATACAGCTTTCCCGCTCTTGATGCCGGATTGTACCAGGGCGGCTGCTCCGTTTGACACAGCTTGTCGGGTTCCGGTTTGCCCAGCTTGCTGGAGAGCATCGCTTAATTGACGGGCAGCACCGGCATAGTTGTCTCTGCCGTCTCCGAATTGCTGCTTTTCCGGTTCTGCCATCTGTTATCCTCCTGAAAAACAAGACGGGCCAACGGAATGTCACCGATGGCCCGTCTTGAATATATTTATCGTTTCCGGCGTGGTGGCTGGAAATCATAGCTTTCGCGCCGCTCAGGTTCTTTGAAGCGACTGGGAGTGTTCTTGTAACGGACGGTTTCCACCGAGACCGTTTTGACGTTTTCGCCATCATAAACGGCCTGACCGTTCTCGTAAACAGGACGGCGTTCCACCGCCGCGTCTCCGTGAATTGCAATCCACTGCTTTCCATGAGCGTCCTCATAGACCTGGTAGTCGCCTCTGGGCGTGTCAAATTGTGCGGTATCATAGAATGCTGTACCGGAACCATCTTCGTGACGAACTTCGAAATGCCCGTCATCACGATGTCTGGAATCAACCGCAACAATCTGCTCCTCAAAGCCAGGCATGAACTGCCGGAATTCAGCCTGATTATACGCGATTGCTGCATCACCCTGTTCAAATCGAGGCTCATCTGCTTTAGGCTGCATAGCATACCATTCCACGCCATTGTCCGACTGCATGACGCTGTGTGGAGCATCTGGCTCGGCAAAGAACGCACTGTTGTACCAGAGCGAACTTCCGTTATCCGTGGTTGCCTCAAGCACACCTTCTCCAACCGTGCGCAACATCGTCCCCTCGGCAGCGCCAGGGAATGTTTCTGCCACCCGGGCAGCTTCCGAAGCACTTCCTGTGAAGTTGGGTGCGTCATAGAAGGCACCTTTTCCTTCACCGGTTGCGACCTGATACCACGAGCTTCCGTCTGCGGCATTGACCAGCGAGTGAGGCGCCGTCGGGGCCTCAAACTGTGCAGCGTTGAACAGTTCAACATTGCTGGTTTTACCGGCAGCATCGGTTGCCGTCGTTCTGATATGGCCGCCGGTGATCTGCGTGTTGCTCAGAGTATGCCGTCCCAACTGCGGCATATAGTTACCGAGACTGCGGTTCGCAATATCGCCGCCAATGCTGCCCGACACACTGTCAGGGCGTGTAGCTACAGAGGAGATGGAATCGCCGGTCAAGGTGGCGCCGTTGCGCGCAGCAATACCGCCAAATGCACGTCCGACAAAGCCAACACTGCCGCCCAACCCCATTCGACTGCCGCCTTCCACTACCGCATCGCGCACATAGCTGTTCGGCTTGAAACGGTTAGCGAACCCAGCTGCAAAACCGGTGGCTGTAGCTGTTCCAGCTGCAGAGGTATTCCTGAAAACGCTGCCTGCACTGCTGGCACCACCGGCAAATCCGGTAAGCACCCGGGCGGCCATCAGCATTTCCATGCCCATGCTGGAACCGGTCTGTGCTACGTTCAGGCCAATGGAGGCCAAGTAGCTGTCAAATCTTTGCGCCGTCTTCAAAAACGCCAGTGCGCAGAAGAACCAAAGAAAGATCGAACCATGTCCGGACGAAACCGCACCGCCGTTTCCAATATACTGGCCCACAGACGAGCTGAAGGCTCGCAGAAACCATACATTCATGACAAGTAACAGGAGCTGCGAGCCGACCATACGGCACCAGCTCTTGAATACCTGGTTGGCTTCTTTGGAGCCACCCATGGCGAAGGCGAGAGGGCTGGTGTAGCAAAGCACACCGACCACGATATACCGTTCTACGGTTTCAAGTAGCAGTTTGAAATAGTTCCAGCCAATCGAAATAAGCAGAATCAGCAGCAGAATTGGAGCAATAACGGTTACTGTCGATGCGATTGTCAGCAAACCATTGCTGAGCGTCTCCTCAAGGCCCGCAAAAGTAAAATCCTCGCTGGTCATGCTGAGATCCAAGAGCGCTGTATATGGAGCGCGCGCAATGTCCAATGCCACCATAAATATCGGTCTTGCATACCCGATAAGCAGGGCAAAAATAGAGCTGCGTGCGATTAGATGCAGCGGGTGTTCCGCCTCGGTGCTGGGGCCTCCAAACGTCCGAAACAGCTGCCAGACTGTAATCAGAAAAAGAATCGCCCACGCCATATACTGCATGACCGTGTATGCCACCGTGATGAAGGGGAAGTATTCCTCCATAACGGTCATATCGGCACCTAAAGCGTTCAGGAACAGCCCAGATACAGCGTCCATCAGCGAAGAGGCAATGCTGGAGATCCAGGTGATGATCCCTTCAAAAATCCAGTCTAACATGCTGGTTCACTCCTTGCTTTCTCTTCCATGGCTCTCCGTCAGGGCGTATACTGGCCGCCAGAGATCAGCGGCTGCAGGTAAGCAACGATGAAGCCCAGCGAGTTCAGTACGATCCAGGTGATAACAATGCGCTTGAGCCAACCCGTGGCTTCGTCAACAGCCCGCTGATTCCGCGAAACCATACGGATAATCAGTGCGATAGATGCCACTGTAACGGCTACGATTGTGCTGATGGCTACCAGCTCGCCATAGACATCTTGCATGATCGTGGAGAAGCGGCTCCAGATATTCTCACCACCGGTCGCAACATCTTCCGCGAATACCGGCTGTGCGGTAAGCATCGTCATGTAGAGGATGCCAGCAGTGGCGCAAAAAAGCGGCTGCAAGCGCTTTTTGCACAGTGAATAGAGTTTTTGCATTGATTTGTCCTCCTGTTTTTCGATAAAAAATGCCGCTTCCAAAGCTTTGTGCTTCAAAAGCGGCGTTTTCGTTTTGTCCTACTTTGGGACAATATCAGTATACCTTTTTCGCATTTACATGTCATCGGCGCCCACCTTGCCAATTTTGTGCCTTTTTCTTTGCCATCACATTTTCATCAAAGGCTTTCAAGCAATGTGAGAATTTCAAGCCAGGAATCAACCTCGTTGGAAGGAGCGGACCACAAACGAATTGACAGAATGGTGATGGCCTGCTGACGAAGCCGGTAATAGTGACGTGAGGAGATGTCAAGCCGGTACAGCAGGTCAGCATGGCTCAGTTTTTCGGGGGCCAGGTAGGTTTGGTAGATGAGTTCATACATTTTGGGGCCATTGTCAGGCTTTCGTTTCAGAACAGTCAGAGCCTCGTTGACCCGATCCAGCAACAAACGGGACTTTTTTACGCTTTCCAGACGACTCTCCAGTTTGCGGTTCCCAAGACCCATTTCCAGATCCATCTTGCCGAGCAGAGAGTCCAGATCCCCCAGCGGGTGATCCAGTTCCGCAGCAATCGTATCTGGGAAACATTCCAGCGCCCATGCGATATTCCGGTATTGTTCCAGGAGCAGCCTTGTGTTGTGATACATACGGCGCTGCTTTTCCTGCTGGGCTTGCCGAATCCGTTCGTCCTTGATCTGATCGTTTCCCAGAATTCCTCGCTGCGTCAAAATCCGGATGAAAGCATCGGACTTTTCTTGTATCTGCTGTTCTTCTTGTTCGTATAATGCCTTTTCGGCAATCGGTTGTTTGGCCATGATAATTCTCCTTATCTTGTCGATCGTTGAAAAACGGTTCAGGTGCTTTCGATAAAACTTCACACTCACTGCAGTCAAACATACAATTCTTGCAATTCCAACACAGAGAAAAATACGCGTATTTAATATAGGGCGAAACTGCAACGCGAGCTGTTTTCTCATAGATTGAAGGCTGTTGCTGCACCTCACTCAGTTGTTTGCTATACCACAAAACCATCTTGCAAAGACGGGCATGGTCTGTGCCAGAAATGTGCGTGTTCTGCCCCATAATGCGTATTTTGGTCAAAATGCGTTCAACATCGGCCTGTTTCGGCAATTCAGAATAGGGTTCGGTCGGATACAGGGAATTGAATACCAGGCACCCAAAGGAGCCGGGGAGACGGTAAAGAGGAAAGGCACCCTCATGTTTTCTGAAAAACCTCCAGACCTTAGTCCGTTCCCAGCCCCAGCGTTGACCGAGGTATTCAAGTGTCAGAACTGCTCCGTATTCACCAAACTGGACTGCCGGCGCTAAAAAAGAAAACGCATTGCGTGAATCCTGCCATGTTGTGTGGCACCATAGATCCAGCAATGCGTCTGCTTCTTCAAATTTGTAGTTATGCTTGACAAGCCTCTGTGTGATATTGCGCGGGAGGCAGAGGAAACCATACCCATCTGTGGCATATACTGTTCCGGCTGAGCATCCCTGGCCGGAGCAGCTGATGACCCAGTCACAGATCTGGTAATCCAATCGTTTGGTCTTCTGATCCAGGCTATACCTTATATAACCGAGCGATTGTAGCTGATCCATAATCTGAAGCGCCTGAGCACGTCGGCGAACTCCGAGAATGCTTTTTAGGCCGACGATTCCGCCAGACCACATACCGGGCACAACTTCATTGTGATAGCCACAATAACATGCCGTGCCTTTTCTGAATGCTGCCCGAGCCGCGAGTCTGCTCCAATAACCCAATACGCCCTTGCCCTGGGGGAGTTGGGCTCTGGGAAGCTTGACCCAACGATATTTGAGCAGGCACTTCATGTCATGGTCCCTCCTGATTGTAGGTTTGGTGTGATGATCTTTGGAACGGTGTGTTTAGATGCGGACTCTTAACCCCTCAAGGTTACTTGTTTTTATGCCGACCAGATACCAGACTCTCCCCAGTTCAATTCGGGTGGGTATCCACCGGCGACCAATCAGAACGTCAAAAGTCGTGCCGCAGTGCAGGCCCCCATAATAGTCCTCCAATCCGAAACGGATATCGATGCGGTCATTCTCTCGATCGTAAACCAAAACACCCTGTTTCATTGCAAATCCTCCTTTGACTACTCTGGAAAAAGAAAAGCCAACCCCAGAAATTTGGGATTGGCTCTCGATGAAAATATTCAAGTTTGTTGCACTGGCTCAGTGAGTTGTTGCGGTCGGTGTGTTATACACCATTTTGTGTCCTCTACACCATTTTTACACCATTTTCTCATGCGACTTTATGCGGCTTATATTGACTTATATATTTTTGAAGGCGAAAAAAGCCGCATTATAATGCCATTTTGTGGTGTTTCATGGATTTATATGGAGATTTCGAAAAAAGGAACGTGAACCACATGAGCCTATTTTATTCAATCGATACAGATGAAGTAAAAGATGAGCTGGATGACCTACGCATTGTTATTCGACCCGCAGAAGTCAGCGAACTGCTCGACCTGCATCCCAACACAGTATACCGCCTGCTGCAAAGCGGAAAACTGCCCGCATCTAAAGTTGGTGGCGCCTGGCGCATTTGCAAAAGCGACTTAATTCGGTTTGTTGAGCGTAATATGTAGCCGTACCAGCACCAATCTCAAAAATATATCATCTCCACGAATAATAAAAAAAGGAGATGGTCCCATGGGTAAGATTCAGCTGTTCCTACCTTAACGAAGAAAACCATCAGCACGATACTGGCCTTTGCAGTCACTGTGCTGATGGCTTTTGCTGACTGTTTTGTCAACAACAATGAATCGTAAAGGAGTAGGAAAAAGAATGGAACACGAAATATGTATCCAGTGCGGAGCCGAGGTCCGCCCGGAAGAAGCATACCATGTAGCAGAGGAGGCGGTTTGTCCATCCTGCGCCGAAACGGACACTGTGGTGTGCAGTTACTGCGGCGAACGAATTTGGCGTGAAAACGACTTTGGGGACAGTGATACCGCGTTGTGTGAGGCATGCTATACCAATCACTATACGCGCTGCAACCAATGCGGCAGGCTGATCTCCTTTTCCGCAGCATACTACCAGGATGAGGACGAGGATGAGGAAACGCCCTATTGTTCAGCCTGCTATCACGAGTGCGGCGAGGCCATCCATGGCTACAGCTACAAGCCCGTGCCGATCTTTCACGGGGATGCTCCCATGTACATGGGGGTGGAGCTGGAGGTGGATGACGGAGGAAAGGATCCCGTCAAGGCCAAAAAGATCCTCAGCATCTTCAACCAGACGGGCGAGTTCGGATACATCAAATCCGACGGCAGCCTCGACGATGGATTGGAGCTTGTCACCCATCCCTGTACGCTGGAGGCCCACATGCGTGAAGTCCCGTGGAGGGAAGCATTGGAGAGATTCAAAGCACTCGGTTACTATTCCCACCAAAGCTCGACCTGCGGGCTGCACGTGCATGTGAACCGTACATTTTTCGGAGCCACGCAGGCAGAGCAGGATGAAAAGATCGGCCACGTCCTGTATCTGTTCGAGCGGTTCTGGCAGGAGCTGCTGCGGTTCTCCCGGCGCACACAGCGGCAGGTGGCTCAATGGGCCGCAAGATACGGATACAAGGATACCGGGCGCGAGATCATGGAGCATGCCAAGAAAGCATACCAGGGCCGGTATACCTGCGTGAACCTCACGAACACCGATACCATCGAATTCCGGATCTTCCGGGGTACGCTGAAATACAATACATTGATCGCCACATTGCAGCTGGTTGAGAAGCTGTGCAATGTGGCGGTTTCTTTGTCTGAAGAACGTCTGCAGGCACTGTCCTGGAGCGATATCATGCTTGGCATTGAGCCTCAGCGCTATCCCGAGCTGGTACAGTACTTAAAAGAACTCCGACTGTACATCAACGCCCCTGTTTCTGTGGAATGCGAGGTGTAAGCCATGTGCGGATTGTTTGGATTCAGCGACCCGAAGCATACGCTCACACAGAAGCAGATACGCAGGCTGACTACCGCTCTCGCCACGGCAAGCGAGCAGCGCGGTACGGACGCCTCCGGTATCGCATACGTACAGGGGCAGTCCTTACGCATCTACAAGCGCCCCAGGCCTGCCCATGAGATGACATGGCTGGTCCCGCTCCATACGACTGCCGTAATGGGGCACACCCGGATGACAACGCAGGGAGATGGCACGTTCAACCCGAACAACCATCCCTTCCCCGGCGTATCCGGCCAGACACGCTTTGCACTGGCACATAACGGTGTGCTGCACAACGATGATGATCTGAAAGAGCGGTATCATTTGCCAAAAACCAATATCCGGACGGACAGCTATGTGGCCGTACAACTTCTGGAGCAGGACGGACGGCTGGATGCAGAGACCATCGGAAATGCCGCGTCACTGCTGGAGGGGACCTTCTCGCTGTCCGTCCTGGACCAGTTCAACAACCTTTATCTCATAAAAGGAAACAGCCCGCTGTGCATCTACCGCTTTGAAAACGGGCTGCTCTGTTATGCGAGCACAGCGGATATTTTGAAAGAAGCCCTGAACCGATGCAGATTCCTTTCCGGCAGTAAGGAGATCATCGGCATATCCGAGGGCGATATCCTCTGTATCCGCCCGGACGGACGGCTGCAGATGAGCCGGTTCGATACCACCAACCTCAACAAGCGTCTGCGCTGGTGGAACTGCGGCGATTACTATTTTTTCGAGCCGAAGCAAAACCGCATTCTCACGGACGACACGCGGACGCCGCTGGACGAGCTGCTGGAGACAGCCTGCAATATGGGATTCATCGAGGATGATATCCTCATGCTGCTGGAGGAGGGCTTCTGTGAGGAGGAGATCGAGGCGATGCTGAACAGCCCCGGCCTGTTCTACAGGACCTTGATGGAAGAGATTTACGCGCCAATGGAATACTGAAAGCAAAAAGAAAGCCCAGTGGTTTGGGCTTTCTTTTTTACAGGATGTAAAGGGGAGCCTTCAATGATAACGGACAAAGATGGCCGGGTCATGGCTGGGAGGATGCGCAGACAATGAAAAATTTGAAAAAAGAATTTACCAGTTTATTCTATAGTATGAGCGTTACGAGAGACCGCGCGGAGGTATGGAGGGACATTGTGTTCCTATGGGCAGCGGCAATCAACAACCGCGTCAATTACAAACAAAAAGTCGAGGATGCTTACCTCGCAACTATTCAGAAATATACAAGGGATGAACAGGAGCGGATCGCGGAGATGCTGGCGATCGTGGCTGCCGATATGGCGCGTGATCCGGAACAGGATTTTCTTGGCGGATTCTATATGGCGGAACGGTTGGGCAATCCTCGAAGGGGCCAGTATTTTACACCATATGATGTGGCCGATATGATGAGCCGGATCACGCTTGGGACGGCCGGCGCGGAGATAAAGCGGAAGGGGTATATCACGGTCAATGATCCAGCATGCGGGTCTGGGGTCATGCTGTTTGCTGGGGCGAACTGTCTGCGCCGGCAGAAAATCGGGGTTGAAAGCAACGTGTTGTTTGTAGGGCAGGACATCGAAACCGGCATCGGGCTGATGGCCTATGTTCAATTGTCGCTGGCCGGGTGTCCGGGCTATGTCGTGATCGGAGATTCGCTTTCCGAACCGTTGACAGGGAATGTTTTGAAAGCGCCGGACAATGCCTGGGTGACGCCGGCTTATCATGCCTTTATTTTCAAACATGTTTTGGGAGGAACAGATTATGTTGATAGGATACGTCCGGGTCAGTACAGCCGAGCAGAATGCTGCGAGGCAGGAAGTATTGATGCAGGAGTTAGGGGCTGAAAAGGTATTTGTGGATAAGGCCAGCGGCAAAAACGTGAACAGACCGCAGTTGAATGAGATGCTGGCCTTTGCCCGGCAGGGCGATACCATCGTGGTGGAGAGCATCAGCCGCTTTGCCCGGAACACAAAAGATCTGCTGGAGCTGATGGAAAAGCTGACGGCCAAAGGCGTCGGGTTCATCAGCAAAAAGGAAGCGATCGACACCGGGACACCGACGGGTAAGTTTATGCTGACAGTGTTTGCAGCCGTGGCGGAGCTGGAGCGTGAATACATCCTCCAGCGGCAGAGGGAGGGCATTGCCGTGGCAAAGCAGGCCGGCAAGTACAAGGGCCGCAAGCCCATTGACCGGGCCGGGCTGCAGCCTGTGCTGGAGGAATACCATAAGGGGTTACTGACCGCTACACAGGCGATGCGAAAAATGGGAGTCAGCAGGAGCACGTTCTATCGGCTGCTGGCTGCTAGGTGATATGTGTTTGGGTCGGCTCAACAGATATGTAAGGCACATATTTTACATATTTTATAGGAGCGTGACCGGACATGATTCATGAAGAGATCGACCAGATACTCGAACAGGCCTTTAAAAATGTTATGCGGAAAAGCAAGTTCTTCCAGGCCAACCGTAAGATCCTGCGGAAATTCCTTGACGCAATCAAGCAGGAGATTGAAAATTCTGCCTGCCATGAAGAAAGCGAAGAGGATTTGAAGAAAAGCTACGATGCATTCACAAGGATGGTGCGGGAAATGCGGGATATTTTGTCCCTTTTCCCGGACTGAGCACAACGGCACATATGTATGACCGGGACAGCTCTACAGCTTTATATACCGAATATTTCAGAATGGAGTTGACTCAAAATGAAAACCTTCGACCCGATACAGGCCGAACAGATAATGGGAAGGGCCTTTAAAGCCACAGTCCGGCAGAAATTCATTTTCCGTTTCCACCGCAGGCTGCTGTACCGATTTTGGGCAGCCATGAAGCGCAACATCGAATGGTCTTCTGACCATCTGGACGAGGATGACGATTTGGGTGATACAATCCATGAGTTGATTGCAGATCTCCAAGATTTGCTTACGCTTTGCTGACTGAAGTTCCCTTTTTCCATTTGACCGAATTTAATTCGGAGAAATTGCAATCCCCTCTGCACTACTGTGTGCAGAGGGGATTGTTTCAATAGCGCAGAAGGTTTCCGGGTTCTGGCGGTTCGGAACCGTGGGGGAAAACCACATGAGTATATCCAACGCTCTTCGTGCATTTATCATTCTTGGATGTGCCACAAGGTAAGCGGGATACTGTTCCTCATAAGCACAAAAAGATTGTTCTGACGCAGCAATGTGCGCCTCTAACACACCGTTGGTGTGAAACGCATCTCTTTCGACGTAGCACTTATCTCGTTCAACCTGCCAACTGTACAGCCCGCTTTGTGCTGTTTTCAGCTCCCGGCGGTAAACGTCCAAGGGTTTTCTCATCAAGCGGGGGCCTGCGCCACTGCCGCATCCAATTTTGCCTGTGCATCAGCAACAAGGGCTTTCCGTGCAGAACACTCTTGTTGCGATAAAGTATTTAAAGAGGATACTGGCCGCGCCAGCTAGATGTGCAGCATGCACGATTTTGGTGTCTCCTATGAGTATACTTCTATGAGTTTATTAAGGCATAAGGCCAATACTTGTACCGCGTCTAGGCCAGCCGCGCATTCGAATTACGAGTTCATAACGGTCTGTGCGAAGATAGGTCTGCCCAAATTCTAATGGTAAGCTTTGTGTGTAAGCATAACGTGTGCAGAATAAAAGTGGATCGCCAGGAGTTACATCCAGCATTTGGGATTCTACAAAACCGGCAACTGTAGCAGAAACATGCTCTTTTCCACTGTGGAAAACCAGTCCATACTTCTTTCGTAAAAGAACATATAAATCACCTAATTCATCCACGCGTTCCTCCAAGTTTGGGGCGATATCTTGACGAATAAAGTTTTTCATTAGGGCGAACGGTTTTTCATCGATATACATCAGCCGTTGAATGCGATAGACATTTACCCCAATGGGTATTCTGAGAGCCTCTGCGACCTTCTGGTTGGCCTGTATTGCATCAATGTAACGAGAATGTACAACAAGTGGTTTGTTCGCGGAAGAAAACACTTCCTGAACGCCTGTGATGTTGTGAAATTTATAATAACGGTCAGAAGGTTCTCCAGATATGATTTCTGTTCCCCGACCTTGTTTTACTGACACATATCCGTCATCTACAAGAAGAGATATAGCGTGTCTAACTGTTGTACGACTAACAGAAAAAAGACGCTCTAATTCGGACTCAGTGGGCAAGAAGGATCCAATAGGATATTTTTGCGCCTGTATTCCTTCTTTTAATGTTTGATATACATGCTGATAAGCCTTTATATTCATAATCATGAATCCCTATTATACATAAAATGCGGTTTTTAATTACAAAAATTGCAGTGTGTGAAAATTGTTAAAAATCGATTGCGAAAGTTAATTCATACTCATATTATACAATAATATCGTTAAAATTCAATAAACATATTTTAATTCATTTCGAAAGAGGATTGAAACATCTCTTTTTGTGATGAAAAACTGTTTGATTTTGATATAAATCGCATATTTTTCTTTTAAATATGGAGAAAAATATGTAAATATGCACAATAATTATAATAAATGTTTTGATTTACTGCACATTTACAATTTAACATCATGATGTTAAATTGTAAATGTGGTTAACGTGTTCGACGTTTCCAAAACATTATTTAGGAGGAGCAAAATGAAAAAGACTAAATTGATTGTACTGACATTGACCGTAGCGATGGCTCTTGCTCTGTTTGGCGCTTGTAGCAACACAACTGCATCTGCGACGTCATCTGATACTGCGACGTCGGGCTCCAGCTCCGGAGCAACTTCTTCTGCGGAACCTGTGCAGGCGAGTGGAGGAGATAAATTGAAGGTATATCAGATTTCTGTTATGTCAGGCGGTGCAGCATGGGGACAATGCGAAAAAGGTTTTTATCAGGCGTGTGAGGAGTTGGGATGGGAAGGCCAGTATCTTGCGCCACAATCTGCAAATGCTTCTACTGATATGGTTAATTTAACTGAGACAGCAATCACCAATGGTGCAGATATTATTATGCCCTGTGTGGCGGACCCCGATATGTTTGCAGACGTTTTAGCGAGAGCGAAGGACGCTGGTATTATAGTAGTGGGCTTGGCCGCAGGAGATGGTGGTGTAAGTTGTGACGCAGAGATTGGAACAGATCCTGTAAACTTAGGAAAAAATGCTGCTGAAGCTTTGGTGAAGGCAATTCCGGAAGGTGAGCCAATTAACGTTTGCACAATGCAAACGTTATTAACAAGCACACCGCAGAACAATCAGCGCCAGGCGTTTGAAGATCGCCTAAAAGAGCTTCGGCCAGAAGCTAAGGTTATCAGCTACGAAGAATGTGATTCCAGCGCGGCCAAGGCAGTGGACAAGCTTTCTGCGTTGTATCTCGCTCACCCCGAACTGAATGGCGTGGTGTCTTTCGATAGTTATGCTGGACTTGGCGGGGCTGCTTTTGTAGAAGAAAAGGGCTTGCAGGGACAATTCCATGTAGTTGGCATCGATGATGCTCCGGAGATCCTTCGTGCCATTCAGGCAGGTACAATGGACTGTACAGTGGCCCAGATGTGGTTTGATATTGGTTATGAATCTTGTAAATTGGCTAAAACAATTTATGAAGATGGCGAGTATGAGTATGTAAATGGTGTAGGGACTTCGGTTATTTTTGCAGATGATGTAGACACATGGGTTGAGACCTATGGAATTGATTTGTCTGAGTAATAATTAGATTCAATATTTCCCAAAAAACTCAGCCGCACCACAAACTCAAAAGTGTGGTGCGGCTGTATACTAGGAAGGATTAGGTTATATGGAACAGAAGGAAAATCCTATCAAAGTTCTTTTCCAAAAGCCGGAAATGGGAACGATTCTGCCTCTCGCAATTTTGATGATAGCTGTAGCTATCGTCAACACGAATTTTTTTAATATAAGCAATATTTTGGACATTCTGCGAACTGCCAGTTTTTCATTTATTGTTGCGGTACCAATTACTTTCCTTATGTCTGCTGGCGGCATGGACCTTTCTATTGGTGCGATCACCAGTTTTGGAGGTATCATCTGTGCATTTTGCTTAAAGGCGGGAATGCCGCTCCCAATATCGATTATAATTGCACTTCTAGCAGGGAGTACTGTAGGATTTTTAAATGGCATCATTATTGTTCGTTTTGCATTACCAGCATTTATTGCTACATTGGGAATGCAATATGTGGTGAACGGTATTATTTCTGTATCTACAGAAGCTCTTGCAATCTCGGGATTTTCGGATTCGTTTAAAGCTATCAGTCAGATGCGCGTTGGCGGTTTAGTCCCTATGCCAATCATATATGCCATTGCAATCGGTGTTGTTGGGCATATAGTCCTTTCAAAAACAAAATTTGGCCGCTCTGTTCTTGCAATTGGTGGTAACCGAGAGACTGCTTATCTGGCAGGAATTAATGTGACAGTAAAACAGATTTTGGTTTATGTTTTTGTGGGTTTCTTTTCGGCACTGTCTGGTATCCTTATTGCATCGCGGTTTGCAACGGCGCAGCCTGCTGCAGGGACAGGGACGGAACTCACAATTATGGCTTCGGTCATTATTGGCGGCACATCTATGTTTGGCGGGCAGGGCACAATCGTTGGTTCGGCGCTGGGGTGTATTTTATTTGCGACTATTCAGAACGTTCTGATTGTGATGGGCATCTCAACATTTTGGCAGAATTTGATTTTTGGTGTGATTCTGCTGATTGCCATCTTTATCGATAAATATCGCCGGAAGGCCGGCGGGGAAGAATGAAGAGGAGGCGTGTTGGTATGAGTGGAGCCATTTTGGAGATGCGCCATATTACAAAACGTTTTCCAGGCGTTATCGCTTTAAAGGACGTATCGATTGAATTGTTCAAAGGCGAGATTCTTGCAATCTGCGGTGAAAATGGCGCAGGAAAATCTACACTGATGAAGGTGCTCAGTGGTACTTATACAAACAAGGACTATGAAGGCGAAATCTGGATAGACGGAACAAAACGAGAATTTACTTCTGTGCATGTGGCAGAAGAATGTGGAATAGAGATGGTCTATCAAGAACTAAACATGATGCTTGATTCCAGCATTGCAGAAAATATTTTTGTTGGGAATCTACCGGGAAAAGTCGGCTTTGTAGATTATAAAACGCTGTATCAAAACACCGAGAAGATTTTGAACGAAATCGGGTTGGCAGTATCACCGAAAGAAAAAGCTCGTTCCCTAAATAGCGGACAGCTTCAGATGCTTGCAATCATGCGTGCGTTGCGTAAGAATCCGCGTATTATTGTCATGGATGAGCCGACCAGTGCGCTGTCAGATACCGAAGTCGACCTCTTGATGGGATTTCTTAACAACCTACGCAAACGAGGCATCTCGTGTATTTTTATCACACACAAACTGGACGAGATATTCCGGATTGCGGACAGAGTTGTGGTGATGCGCGATGGGCAGTTTATCTCCAGCAATTCTGTAGCACGAGTGCAGCAGGCGCAACTAATCGAAGAGATGGTTGGTCGGAAAGTTGAGAACCTTTATCCTAAGGAAAAAGTGGAATTGGGGGAGGAAGTGCTGCGTGTTGAAGGACTTTCCGTACCGCACCCGACGATACAGGGCAAAAACATTGTGGAGAATGTCGGCTTCTCTTTGAAGAGAGGCGAAATTCTGGGAATCGGCGGTCTGGTCGGCGCGGGGCGCAGTGAAATATTAGGGGCTATTTTTGGACAAATCACACGAGGAGTGCAAAAGAAAGTATATATCCACGGCAAAGAGGTGGAGATTCGAAGTCCAAAAGATGCAATTCGCTTAGGAATCGGATTTGTAACAGAAGAGCGCAAGAGGACTGGTTTTGTTTGGGTTTTCAGTATCCGTGAGAATTTGACGCTTTGTGCATTGCGCGATTTGCCTAAGCGGTATTTTATTGACAAAAAAGAAGAACGCAAACAGGCAAGTACCATGTTTGAACGCTTACGCGTAAAGGCACCATCAATGGAAACGATTATTGTAAATCTGTCAGGAGGAAACCAGCAAAAAGTAGTCTTGGGCAAGTGGCTTCTGGCGAAACCAGAGATTTTATTTGTAGACGAACCGACCAAAGGCATCGATGTTGGGGCAAAAGCGGAGATATATAAGCTGATGAACGAATTGGCACAAAGTGGAATGTCAATCGTGATGGTCTCGTCGGATATGCCGGAACTAGTATCTATGAGTGATAGATGCGTTGTGTTGAGTAATGGTCGTATGACTGGTGAATTTACGGGATCCGAAATTACTCAGGAAAATGTGATGCGGGCAGCTATAGCGCAGTAAGGAGGCCGTTCATGCGTAGTGTACAATTTGAGTGTTTACGTCCGGATGAAATATTGGAAGAACAAAAGAACAAATCGATCGTATATCTGCCCATCGGACCGTTGGAATGGCACGGCCCTGCCATGCCATTCGGAACAGATCCGCTTGCTGCAACGGAAGTTGCGCGTCGCGCGGCAGCAATTACCGGTGGTGTTGTGATTCCGACTTTGTATTGCGGCACTGAGCGTGAGCGATCCACACAATTGCTGGAAGATGCGGGTTTTTCCGATACGGGGATTTATATTAAAGGAATGGATGTACCTCAAAATTCAATGGCAAGTTTTTACACGCCGGAAGAGATATTTGGTGTGATTGTGCGGGAATATTTGCGCCTTTTGGTAAAGCAAGGATATAAGCTGATTGTGATTGTGAATGGACATGGTGCCACAGGACAGATTCAGACGCTGAACCGTCTTGCAATCGAGTTTTCTAATGAAACACAAAGCCGGGTGATTAATGTGATGGGAATCGCTCCTTATGACCCGGCGGATGAGGATTTTGGACATGCAACGCGTTTGGAAACGTCGATTCAGATGGCACTTTTCCCTCAGAATGTTGCGCTTGATAAGCTACCTCCCAAACCGAAAAAGTTGAAAAGCAGCGAATGGGGAATCATGGATGGATATACATTCGCAGGAAATCCGCCAGAAGACAAATGCGTAGTTTTTGATCCGCGTGACGCAACGGTGGAGATGGGAGAAAAATATTTAGAGGCCAGTGCAGGATATGTAGCACGCACCGCATCCGCCATTTATGAGGCGCTATGATGAATTGTAAAGAATTTTATCTTCATTCGGATGATTTGGATGTAACCCTGGTCATTCCACAGAATGAGTTGTTCAGTGAGCGATTTGCTGCAGATGTAGTTGTGGGACAGGTGGTCCTGCATAGTAGACACCGCTTTTGCCAGCCGGAACAGCGCATACCGGGACGAGTTACATGTAATGGTTTAGGTTTGTGCGGTGAATTCGTGTGGGATGAATTGGCGTGTGAAGCTGCACCAGGGGAGGTGTTTCCCAAAATAGGCGTGGGCTTTTTACGTCAAAGGCCCGAAGGCGGTGCGTATGATATGTGGAAGCATTATGAGGCTCAGCCGTTTCCAGTAGAACATTGGATGCAGGACGATTATACGGTGGTTTTTCGCCAGAAACCAAAGGAGGCGTTGGGCGTTTCTGCGACACTGACGAAGGCAGTACGCGTGTATCGGAACGAAATCACTCTTACCACAACGTTGGAAAATACGGGAAGCCGTGATTTGTCACTTTATGAATACCAGCATAATTTTGTTGCAATTGACGATATTCCCGTTGGGCCGGGATACCGCTTGGAAATACCGTTTGACGGCACATTGGACAAATTGCCTTTCGGAGCTGTTCGACTGGAAGATTACACAACACCTGTACCGGGACTTTTGAAAGTGGAAAACGGTAAAGTATTGTGGAACAAGCGGATGGAGAGAGTGGCGTATCATAAAGTGACAGAACGAGAGGACATCCTGTCATGTCCGGAGTACACTTGGAGGCTTTCTCATGAAAAAAGTGATGCAAGCATAAGCGAGACAGTCCATTTTGTGCCGGCGAAGCTTGTAATATGGGGAATCGAACATTGCGTTTGTGCCGAAGTTTATAACGAGTGGAATGTGCCTGTAGGCGGACGCCAGACTTTTGCCCGAACTTGGCGATTTGAAGATTCGAATATCCATTAGAAAGGATTTAGCGGAAATGGCAGTATTGTATGTGGGTTCTTATACGCAAGGAATAGATGGAGCTTTGACTGGAAGCGAAGGAATCTATGCGTTTCACTTGAATGAGGGTACTGGGGTTGTTTCACTGCTTCAGACGGTGAAAAACGTTACGAATCCGTCTTTTTTGGCGTATCATAATGGACATTTATATGCCTGCGAAGAACTGCCGGACAAAGCGATGGTTGTGGCCTACAAACGGAATAGCAACGGAACCATCGAGGAGCTCAACCGCAAAGAGGCTCGTGGTGCGGCGGCGTGCCACATATCGGTTCATCCGTTCAAGTCCCTTGCCATTGTTTCAAATTATGTGAGCGGTAATATTCTTTCGTTCTCCCTGCGGGAGGATGGCGGTATCGGTGCGCTATGCGATGACCGGCAACATACGGGGCATGGAACAGATGCTGTCAGGCAAGAACAGCAGCATACGCATTCTGCGACCGTGGAACCGTGTGGGAGGTATGCCGCAGTAGCGGATCTGGGACAAGATCGAGTTTTTCTCTATGATTTTGATGCTGAAGGGCGGTTTAGGCTTTGTGGAAATCCCATCGTTGTTCCAGACGGAGAGGGTCCAAGACACATCGCCTTTTCATCGGATAGCGCACATGCTTATCTGGTTACGGAGATGGGAAATCATGTCCTGCATTATACCTGCAGAAATATGGAATGGGAGCTTGTACAGACTTTGCCGATCCTTCCGGAAGATTTTGAGAGAACGCCCTTGGTTCTGGCTGCGGATATCCATGTATCTCCGGACGAAAAATTCGTATATGCCTCGAACCGAGGATGGAACGGAATCACCGCCTATCACCGCAATGCAGATGGACAACTCAGTTTGTGTGGCCGGTATCAGTGCGGCGGAGAATGGCCGCGCAATTTTTGTATTTCGCCGGACGGTGCGTGGATCGTTGTGGCGAACCAGAATTCTGGAACAATGACGTTGCTTCCGCGGAATTGCGAAACAGGAGAATTGAGAGCATCGGTTCGTGAGGTACAAGTGCCGCAGGCGGTATGTGTTTTGTGGACGGAAGATTGAAGAAAAAGGGGAGAACTATATGGAGACTAAAAAAGCTATTATAACGGGAGCAAGCAGAGGGATTGGAAAAGGAATTGCTTTTTCGCTGGCCGCAGCCGGGTACGATGTAGCGATTTCTTATCATTCGAAAGCAGAAGAAGCGGTTGCGGTGCAAAAGGAGATCGAAAGGAAATACGGAGTCCGATGTTTTGTGTTTTGTGCCAAGCTGGAGGATCCTGGCGCTGGGGTCAAACTGTTTGAAGAAGCGGTCCAGAAGTTGGGCGGCCTAGATTTAATGGTGAACAATGCAGGTGTTACTGTTTTCGAAAATATTTTTGATATGACGGAAGAAACGCTTGATTTTTTGATTTCTCTGGATTTTAAAAACTATTTGCTGATGACGCGTGAAGCGGCCAGATATATGGCGAAGCGCAGAATCAAGGGGAATATTATAAACATTACATCGTCGCGGGGAGAACGCGCATATCCGGGTGATGCTATTTACGGAGGCTTAAAAGCAGGGTTGAATCGCGCGATTCAATCCATTGCGTTAGACATGGCACCATATGGGATCCGTATCAACAATGTGGCACCGGGAGCGATTTGTATCCGTACAAAAGAGGAAATTGAAAACGATCCAGAGCTGAACAAAAAAGTGCCGATGGATTTCTGGGATAAATTGGGCAACCGTATCCCGATGCAGCGTTCGGGGACTCCGGCGGACATAGCTGAAGCAGTAGTCTGGCTCGCTTCGGAGAAGGCCTCTTATATCACTGGAACCACGCTGCGTGTGGACGGTGGTTTGATTCTTCCAGGAATGCCGGAGCTTATTGACGAAACTGGCGCAGACAAAGGTTGGGGGTATACTCAGCCGAAAGATTTCTGAGAGGAGAGATAATACGATGCAGCAAGTAAAGATTCGGGATATTCGAGTAATTTTGACCGCTCCGAACGGAGTGGATCTTGTGGTGGTAAAAGTAGAGACAACAGAGCCGGGCCTATATGGTGTGGGCTGTGCTACGTTTACTCAGCGGTATGCGGCAGTAAAAACTGTTGTGGAGGAGTATGTTAGGCCTCTGTTGATTGGAAAATGTGTAAATAATATCGAGGATATCTGGCAGCTTACTGCGGGAAATTCATACTGGCGCAACGGTCCCGTTTTAAATAATGCAATTTCCGGCGTAGATGAAGCGTTGTGGGACATCAAAGGGAAATTGGCAAATATGCCGGTATATGAATTGCTCGGTGGAAAGTGTCGGCCAGCTGCGGCTGTTTACCGACATGCAGATGGCAGGGATGCGAATGAAGTCTTGGAGAATGTGCAGAGATTTATGGAAGAAGGCTATCATCATATTCGAGTCCAGATGGGAACGTATGGCGGCCAAATGAATGGAGGAAAACAGGAACTCCATTCGCCCGATGGCATTCCTGAAGGAGCTTATTATGATCCTGCTCAGTATACTGCAGGAGTAGTGCAGATGTTCGATTATCTCCGCAGCAAATTAGGTTTCGGCGTGGAACTTTGCCATGATGTACATGAGCGCCTTTCCCCGATTGCCTCCCTAAACCTTGCGAAGGAATTGGAACAATATAAATTGTTTTTTTTAGAAGATGCGCTCTCTCCGGAACAGGTGGAGTGGTTCCGAATCTTCCGTGGACAGACAGCTATACCGCTGGCGATGGGAGAACTTTTTGTGAATCCTCAGGAATGGAAAGATTTGATTACAGAGCGGTTGATCGACTTTATTCGTGTACATGTAAGTATGATTGGTGGCCTTACTCCAGCAAAAAAGTTGGCTACGCTTTGTGAGGCGTTTGGGATTCGCACGGCATGGCATGGTCCGAACGATATTACTCCGGTTGGTGTAGCAGCACAGTTGCATTTGGATCTTTCCAGTCCTAATTTTGGCGTACAAGAGTTTTTTGGATTCAGTGATGTAGAACGCGAGATTTTCCGTGGATGCCCGGAAGTGAAAAATGGTTATTTATATCCCAATTCGAAGCCGGGCTTCGGAATCGAGTTCGACGAGGGACTGGCGCTGAAGTATCCTTGTCAGTATCGCGACCATGGTTGGTTGCGTGCACGGCTTCCTGATGGCACAGCGGTACGGCCGTGATGTTGGGAAATGTGTTATAAGCTATGTAAGGGCACTGCTGTGAAAAAGAAGAAGACTAACTAAACCTGCCAAGAACTGTCAAGACCTAAAATCACAAAAATCCGAAAAAAATGATTCCATGAAAACGGGCATAGCAAAACAGACCGTCATATTCCGGCGGTCATGGGGGGTGGAATGGAAATCAGCGTTTATTAAATAGGCCATAACAGTGCCGTAGTATATTCTCAGAAACTTATTGGCCGCAGCGGTCATATAGACGTAGTAGTGCTTGCCCTCCCGCCGTTTGCGGTCAAGGAATTGGAATACCGGATCATCAGCGGGCGCGTGTTGGATGATGGTGGACATGACCTGGAAAAGCGTTTTGCGTAGCCTGGGAGATCCGCGCTTGGAAATATGCCTGTTTTTCGATTCAAAGGCGCCAGACTGGCAGGGTGGTGCGTCCACCCCAGCGAAGGCCACTAAGGACCGCTTATGCTCAAAACGGCGCACATCGCCGATTTCCGCCATGAGCTGAGGGCCGAGGACAGGACCAACGCCAAACATTCCCATCACAACAGGCTACTCTGGGAGCTGAGAAGCCAGAGTGAGCATCTCGTGTTGGATCACGGAAATCGTCTCTATGATCGTATTGAGCTGAGCTACCGCAAGGATAATGAGACATTTGATTGCGTTGGTCATCGGAAGTGTACTTACCTGTGAGGTGGCATAAGTATAGCACAGAAATGGCGGAACGCAAGAAGTGACAGCACTTGCGGATGGAAGCGCGCAGAGCCATCAAAGAGCTGGAAAAGCAGGGGCAGGGAGCACGTGCCATTGCAAGAGCGATAGGATGCGAACCGAAAACCGTGACGAACGAATTGCGGCGAGGTACGCCCACCCGAAAGAGCACACGAGGGCGGACTCCAGGCTATTCACCCAGACAGGGAGAAGCGATTTATGAAGCAAATCGAACAGACTGTCATAGGCCCAGCAAAGCAGGAAGGTGCAGTAACTTTACCGACTGTGTAGGCACTCAAATCTAGGAACACAAATGGTCACTGAATGCCTGTTGTGAGTACGCGAAACTGCATAATCTGTTTGATGCGTCAGAAATGGTCTGTACGCGAACTTTTTACAATATGGTGTGGCGTAGAGACGTGTCCATTAGACCTACAGAATTGCCCGAAGCATTGAAACGAAAGGCAACAAAGCGTCGTGAAAGAGCGAACAAACGGCACTACGGCGCGAGTATTTCAACCTGTCATTTACCTTTCGCTTTTGTTGTTTCATATGGGTATACCCATGTGGGATGGTAAAACCAGCATAAAAAGTGTGCCAATAGAGTTTCTTTTCAATTCTGGAATGTTCCAGATGAGAAAGGGGGCTCTATTGGCATTTTTAACCTTTGCCATCCGATGACTTCGTTTGTGTTTTTTCGCTGCCTTAGCTCGCGGATAGGAAGCGAACTACCTCCGCTATGAGAAAATAGCGTGGAACAACACACACTTCATAGATATTTAAGGACAGACGGACACCCATTTACAAAATTTATTTATATTTTCCATGTGCGCATATACAATTGCCACAATTTTACAAAAATTTTATTCACTTATCTGTCCGTCTGTCCTTTGATAAAATATTTTAGCCTCCACAAATAGGTTGTTTTTTACCTATTTTGTACATATAATAAAATTGAGGTGAGCAATATGACGCTTGACACAAAAGAGATAATTTCTGTAAGCGATGCAAATAAGAACTTTTCCAAGGCAACACGCATTGCCGATAAAACCGGAAAAGCCGTAATATTGAAGGGAAACCGTCCCAAATATCTTTTGCTGGATATTGAAACCGATCCACTGCTCATTCTATCCGATGACGAGCTGATTGCTATTTCAGCAACCCGTATTTTTAAAAACCATCGGGCAGCATTTGAGGAGTTGGCAAAATGATTCTACTCACACCCGAAAAAATATTATTGCTTCATCAATTTCTGATGAAAGAAACTGGCGGTCTTGATGGCTTGCGGGATGAAGCTTTGTTTGACAGTTCTGTACAGAGTGTCTTTGCCACATTCGACGGGAATGAGCTATATCCCAGCAAAGAGGAAAAAGCTGCAAAATTGGGATATACTCTGGTAAAAAATCATGCTTTCATTGACGGAAACAAACGCATTGGTGTTTATGTAATGCTGATATTCCTGGACGTCAATGGGATCAGAATGATCTATTCAGACAATGATATTATAACATTAGGTCTTGGAATCGCAGATGATTCACTGAACTATAAAGACGTTTTAACTTGGGTAAACAGGCATAAGGATGCGACGAAGTAAATTCGACGTAGAACTATGCTGTTATGCTCCATATTGATTCCTCAAATCTGTTGGTTATCGGAAATCTCTCTTTTGTCATTGTCTCCTGTGGACGGACGGGTAAAAGATAATTTCATTATAAATTCAGGGGTAATACACATGCGAATGCGAAAAGATAAATAGATTTTAAAATGAGGTGTCCGTCCGTCCTTTTCGCCCTCATAGTTCTTTAGTGCACCAATCCGTATTACAGTCAGTCTGCATTTGAAAAATCATTGGGCGGCATTTCCAGATAAAGGCAAATACGTTCTGCTAAACAATGTAATCGGCATCGAAATTATAGCGAATATGCTATTGCTGCATAACAGTTAATGTGCTATTACAAAACCATAAGGAGATGAACATGCTATACCAACTCTTAAAACTCTTTTAAAATTGTCTCCGCGTTGGAGACCTCTATCTCAATAGCATTTAAAGTCGGTTAATAACGCTTACTATACAAAATAAGAGCGCGTTGCAACAACGCGCTCTTATTTTTGCCATACACTTAATCGTATTTACTCCCCATCGTTCTTCTTTTTGTTGTTTTCATGACCCTTTGGGAGTTTTCCCGCTTGAGTAGCAATTTTCTTTTCTTGTGACTTCACACGCCGTTCCAATTTTTTAATATCCTCCGATGGCGGTAAGCTTTCTGGCTCAATACCACGCTGACCGAGCATATCGCGTACGGAATGGTTATTTTGAACATGTTCTCCAGTGATGGACTGCTCTCCCTGTAAGTCTTTCTCTTCCACATTGTAATTAGTCATTTCTGTCGCAAGATTTTTTGCAGCAATTGTAAGAGTTGGGAGAAAATCCGCTAAAGGACGATTACCTTTAACACCCAGCCGACCTTTCATCTCCTGCGTAGTATATCCCCCAAACAAGGCTTGATCGCCTTTAGAACGTATACGACCAAATCCTGCATCATCCACACCGCGTTCATATATGTTCTGGGAAAGACGCTTTTCGGATTCACGCAATCTTATACGAGCTTCAGTACGCTCAATCAGAGAGATACGTTCCTCAATGAGTTCTTGTTTTCTTGTCTGGACGGCAAAATAGCTCTGTGCAAACGCTATTTCTTCTTTTCTGGGATCACCATTCTGCGCAATCAAATAGCATGCGTAACGAGTGAGCATATAATCTTTTATAGATCTTTTAGCGCCTTTACCCGCCGTTATCATTTTCGTGACCTCACGAAAGTGATCGGATACTTCAACGCCGGAAGTTTTACAGGAATCCATCGCGCGGTATACCGCCTGATCAAAGTTTTCCCATCGTCCATATCCAAGCAAAATCATCAATTCTCGAGCATACCAAAATTCGGTTTCGGCATCCTCTGCGCTATGTATAATAAGATCATACTGCTGTCGTATTTGCTCAATTTTTTTCTTGTCCATATGCCAATTACCTCTTGACTCCGTTCGTATCTAAGGAGGGACTATCTTTATATTTATGGCTTATAATGTGTTGCATTGGCCTTTTTCGTCAAGATAAAAAACAAATATGTTTACACCATTTCTACACCATTTTCGCGGATGGTCACATGAGCCATTATAGAGATTCATGTTTCCAAAGTTCGAAAAAACTACGTATCAATGCGGTTTTATAGACTTTTGCAAAGATTTAGGAATTTATAGAAAATAGGCTGTGGACTACGATTCCAAGCTTCATATAAAACCTTCCTCTTCTCAAGCGGGGCAGCAGCCCCGGGTATATCTTTGATTATTCTACCATACAGGCAGCCCTGCGCGCAATGCGCCGGACGCGGAGCACCCCAAAAAACTGCGCGGGAGCTCCCGCAGGACTTTTTTTATACACAATTATATCGTATAATATTGTTAAACTGCTGTTTTTCTGCGCCCCGCAGAGCATCTGCGGTACACCGCATACGGCATGCTGCGCAAAAACGGGCGCGGTACAGGGGAATAAAGGAGTGTGACCCATGGCGAACGAGAAAATTCTGATCGCGGACGACGACAAAAATATCTGTGAGCTGCTGCGCCTGTACCTGGCCAAGGAGGGCTATGAGACGGTGATCGCCAACGATGGCGAGGCCGCCGTGGCCGCGTTTGAAAAGGAAAAGCCCAACATGGTGTTGCTGGACGTGATGATGCCCAAAATGGACGGCTGGGAGGTGTGCCGCCGCATCCGCGCGGCGGACAACACACCCGTTATCATGCTCACGGCTAAAGGCGAGACCTTCGACAAGGTGCTCGGCCTGGAGCTGGGTGCGGACGACTATGTAGTAAAGCCGTTCGACTCCAAGGAAGTGGTGGCGCGCATCAAAGCCGTGCTGCGCCGCTGCACGCCCGCCGAGGCCCAGCCGGACGGCGTCATCAGCTATGATAAGCTCTCGGTGGACCTGACGCGCTATGAGCTGAAGGTGAACGGCCAGGTAGTGGACGCGCCGCCCAAGGAACTGGAGCTTTTGTATTATCTGGCCAGCCATCCCAACCGGGTATTCACCCGCGACCAGCTGCTGGACGAGGTATGGGGTTTTGAATACTACGGCGATTCCCGCACCATCGACGTACACGTGAAGCGTCTGCGCGAAAAGCTTGAAAACACCAGCGACCAGTGGAGTTTAAAGACCGTCTGGGGCGTGGGTTATAAATTTGAAGTGAAAGAATGACGGCGGGCCGGGGCCCGCGGCATGCCGGAAGAAAGGGGGGTGCGCCTGTGCGCAAAAGCATCACCACGCGGTATTTTTATTCCACGGCAGTCCTGCTCATCTGCAGCATCGCCGTGATGGGCTTTATTCAGATGTATCTGGCCATGGGCTACTTCCGCGAAGAAAACGGCACCGCCCTGATCCAGACCATCGACAACGCCATCCTCGCCATGCAGGAGGCCGCGGATGACGGCATCGTTGAAAAAAGGGCCGAAGCCGCCGAGGCCGCCGGGCTGGATGTGGAGGATATCAAAAGGGGCATCACGCTGACGGCCCGCGCCGCCGGAAAGAGCATCCTTGTGACGGACGCCTACGGCTCCGTGGTGCTTTCCATCCCGTCGGAATATCAGGGCATGGAAGTGTCTGTAAAAACGTGCAATGCCACATACAGCCGGGGCATTTACGACGAAATGGGCACTTTGGGCGGTATCTTCAGCAGCCGATATTACATCGCGGGCAAGCCCATTCTCGACGAGAAAGGCATGCTCCAGGGCTTTGTGTTCGCGGGGGCAAACGCCGACAGCCTCACGGAATACCTGGCAAACCTGTTCTCTACGTTCATCCTCTCCGCCGGGCTGATGCTGATGGTATCCAGCGTGCTTTCCATCGTGCTGACCAACCGCATGACCACACCGCTGCGCCGCATTTCGGACGCCGCGAAAAAGTTCGGCGGCGGAGATTTTTCCGCCCGCGTGCCCGTGGAGGGCGACGATGAGCTGGCCCAGCTGGCCGAGACCTTTAACACCATGGCCGGCAGCCTGGAAAAAATCGACCAGTCCCGCCGCAGCTTCATGGGCAATATCGCTCACGAGCTGCGCACGCCCATGACCACCATCAAGGGCTTTATCGACGGCATGCTGGACGGCACCATCCCGCCCGAAAACCAGAACCACTACCTGGGTATTGTCTCTCAGGAGGTGGGCCGCCTGACGCGTCTCATCAAGAACATGCTGGACATCACCAAGCTGGAGGCCGGGGAGTATAAAGTAAACGCCACTACCTATGATATCTGGGAGAGCATCACCAGCGTGGTGTTCGGCGCGGAACAGCGGCTGGAGGCCAACAACATCCAAATCAGCGGCTTCGCCCCAACCAAGACCTTGGTTCTGGCGGATCAGGATCTGGTGTACCAGGTCATCTACAATCTGGTGGACAACGCTATCAAGTTCTGCAATGTGGGCGGGGAGATCCGTTTTTCCGTCACACAGAGCAAGGGCGCCGTTACCGTAGGCGTGCGCAACACAGGCGCGGGTATTGCGCCCGAGGCGCTGCCTTATGTGTTCGACCGCTTTTACAAGGAAGACAAAAGCCGTGGGCTGAACACCACCGGAAGCGGCCTGGGTCTGCATATCTGCAAAGTCCTCATCAATTTGTCCGGCGGCAAGATCTGGGTGGACAGCAAGGAGGGCGAATACTGCGAATTCCTGTTCACGTTGCCCGCGCCGCCTTCTTCGCCCATTAAGGGCGGCAAGCTCAAGGATCAGTGACCACCGCGCCGCATGAGGCATGGAAGAGAAATATTCGCGGCCGCAGTGCTGCGCATTGCCGGGAGGCCCGGCAGGGAGAGAGGGAATCATGGATCAGCGCCAGTATCCGCAATATCCGCAGCAACCCGGCGGGCCCTGCCCGCCCTATGTACAACAGCCCGGGATGGAGTATCCGCCTTATCCGCCCTATGGCGGACAGGGCTCCGCAGCCCCGCCCTACGGCGGCCCCGTTTACGGGCAGGGCGGCGGCCCCGTGCCGCCGCGGGCGCCCCAATATGTATATCAGACGCCCGGCTCGATGCCGGGCGTCCCCGGCGGGAAACCGCCCCGCCGGCGCAGGAACCGTGCGCCGCTGGTGGCTGTTCTGCTTTGCCTGGGGCTTGCCGCAACCGTTTTTCTGGCGGGAGAGGCTTTTGACGCACTGCGCAGCGGCGGCGCCGCGCGCCGGCGTCCCACGCCCGGAGAGGTGCCCAGCTTTACCATCGAGGATCTTCCCGAGGACGCGGACGGCGGGCTCTCCACGGTGGAGATTGCCAAGACCGTTGGCCCCAGCGTGGTATGCATCAATGTATATGAGCCGGGCAGCATTTCCATTGCAGGCAGCGGCAGCGGCATCATTCTCAACGAGGACGGCTTCATCGTCACCAACGCCCATGTGGTGGAGGGCTCCTCCGCAGTTACCGTGCTGCTGGACGACGGCCGTGAGCTGGACGCATGGATCGTCGGCTCCGACACCCGTACGGACCTGGCCGTGGTCAAAATCACGGCGGACGGGCTAGTGCCCGCCTCCTTCGGAGATTCGGACATCCTGCAGGTGGGCGAGCGGGCCGTGGCGATCGGCAATGCGGCCGGACAGCTCTCCGGCACCGTCACCCAAGGCATCATCTCCGGCCTCAATCGTGAGATCAGCATGCAGGCGGGCAACAGCGTCGTCACGATGAACCTTATCCAGACCTCCGCGGCCATCAACCCCGGCAATTCCGGCGGCGCGCTGGTGAACCGCTTCGGTCAGGTGATCGGCATCAATTCCGCCAAGCTCAACAGCTCCATGTTTGAGGGCATCGGCTTTGCCATCCCCTCGGCGGACGCGCAGCCCGTGGTGGAGGATCTGATTGCCTACGGCTATGTAAAGGACCGCGTGGCACTGGGCGTGATGGTAATCGCGCTGTCGCCCGTCACAGGCCCTGCCAACGACCTGCCCAGCCAGGGCTTATATATTTCATCTGTGGAAGATTACAGCGACCTGAACAACCACGACATCACCGTGGGCGACGTGATATTGACGGCGGACGGCGTAACGCTGGAAACCACGTCCGATCTGCTGGATGTGCTGGAGACGCACAAGCCCGGCGAAACCGTGCGGCTGGAGATCCAAAAGCGCGGCAGCGGCAATGTCGTCACCGTGGACGCGGTGCTGGCCGAGAGCCGCAGCAACTGAAGCTTCAAAACAAAAAGCGCCGCCGCGGATATATCCCGCGGCGGCGCCTCTTTTTGTTTTTCTCCTCAGGTGAAGAATTTGTCCTTATAGCCCATCAAAAAGATGAACAGCACGATGAGCGGCAGAATGTAACTGACGTATACCCGCGCCCATTTTGGAAACCGTATGCCCTTGCCCTCGTCTGCCTCGGCCACAAAATTTTTCCATCCCCAGCCGTAGCGGGACGTGCAGAACAACAGGTATACAAGACTGCCCAGCGGGAGGATCGTATTGGAAACAAGGAAGTCCTCCAGGTCCAGCACGGCGCTGCCCTCGCCGAAGGGCATAAAGCCCGAAAGCACGTTGTATCCCAGTACACAGGGCAGCGACAGCACAAGAATGGCGAAAAAATTTACCAACACGGCTTTTTTGCGGCTCCAGCCCCACAAGTCCATACCGAAGGCAACGATGTTTTCAAATACGGCAATAACGGTGGACAGCGCCGCAAAGCTCATGAACACAAAAAACAGCGCGCCCCATACCCGGCCGCCCGCCATGCCGCCGAAGATATTGGGCAGCGTGACGAATACAAGGCCTGGGCCCTGCCCCGGGTTGACGCCGAAGGAAAAGCAGGCGGGAAAAATGATAAGGCCCGCCATCAGCGCCACAAAGGTATCCAGCAGCGTGATGTTGACGCTCTCGCTGAGCAGCGTGCGCTCCTTGCCGATGTAGCTGCCGAAAATGGCCATGGCGCCGATGCCCAGAGACAGCGTGAAAAAGGCCTGTCCCATGGCCGCGTACACCACATTGCCCACGCCCTGCTCCACAAGGCGCCCGAAATCCGGTACAAGATAAAATTTGAGGCCTTCGCCCGCGCCTGGCAGTGTGACGCTGCGCACAGCCAGCGCCACCATCAGCAGCAGCAGGCAGACCATCATGGCTTTTGTGATTTTCTCCACACCGTTCTGCAAGCCCAGGCTGCACACGCCGAAGCCCAGCACCACAGCCACAATCATCCAGAATATCTGCGGCCCCGGCTGCGCCAGCATGTCATTGAAAATGCCGCCCACCGCCTCGGCGGACGCGCCTGTGAACGCACCGCGCAGCATTTTTACCACATAGGCCAGCATCCAGCCCGCCACCGTGGTATAGAACATCATCAGCAGATAGTTGCCCGCCATGCCCAGCCAGGCGTACCAATGCCATTTGGTGCCCGCAGGCTCCAGCACGCGGAAGCTGACCGCGCAGCTTTTGCGGGATGCCCGGCCCACGGCGAACTCCATGGCCATGATGGGCAAGCCCAGCACGACCAGGAAAAACAGGTAAATAAGCACGAACGCCGCGCCGCCGTACTGTCCGGTAATATAGGGGAAGCGCCATACGTTGCCGATGCCGATGGCACACCCGGCCGAAATGAGCAGAAAGCCCAGCCGCGAGGCAAATTTTTCTCGTTTTTCCATAACCCTGATCCCTCTTTTTCCTTCTCCGATACCCGGCGCATCCGCATAGAGCGCCGTCTTTGTCCAGCATAGCAAACAAAACGTGCGTGTGTCAACGAAACACGCGCACGTTTTTGCATTTTCTCTGTTTTTTCCGGCCCTCAGCCGCCGGAAAGATGCTCAACGAGGATCTTTGCGCCGATGCACACCAAAATGACGCCGCCGAATATCTCGGCCTTACCGCCCAGCCAGCTGCCGAATTTTTTGCCCAGCAGATGGCCCGCAAGGCAGCAGACGAACGTGACGCAGGCGATGAAGGAAGCCGCCGCGGCGATGTTCACATCCAGCGCGGCAAAGCTGACGCCGACAGCCAGCGCATCGATGCTGGTGGCGAAGGCCTGCACCACCATCAGCTTATAGCTGAACGCGCGGCCCACGGGGCACGCCTCCGGCGCGCGCAGCTCCTTGACGGCGTCCCAGATCATTTTGCCGCCGATGAAGCCCAGCAGTGCAAAGGCGATCCAGTGGTCAAACGCGCTCACCACATCGGCGAAGGCGCGGCCCGCAAAATACCCGGCCACGGGCATCAGGCCCTGAAACACGCCGAAGGACAGCGACGTGAGGGCGGCCTCGTTCCGCCGCAGGCCGGAAAAACACATGCTGTTGGAGATGGACACCGCAAATGCGTCCATCGAAAGCCCCAGCGCGAGTACGAACAGGGTGATCGAATCCATAACGCTTTTTCCTCCAAATCTGCTTTCATAAGAATATGCGTGTCTGCGGCCGGATAATCTGTTCCGCCCGCAGCGCGCGCCGGAAAAGGGAGGCGTCCGTTTTGCGGCCCTGTGGGGCGGGGCCGCAAAAAAAAGACCCACGGACGGCGCAAAGCCGCCCATGAGTCTTGTTCATTAAGCAAAGCCAGGCGCGTGCCGGCGCGCCATCATGTTGACTTTACACGCCGTACAGGCCCGGCGCGAACTACTCCCTCAAAGGTATAAGCATATCTTACCATACCCTTTTGCGGCGCGCAAGTGTTTTTTCGTCCGGCGCGCCTTTTTCACGCAAGGTCCGGCAGTTCTCGCCGCACCGCGTCCTCCAGCCGGCACAGCGCTGCGGCGTCCATCTCCGGTGTGTCCGCAAGAGGGAACGGAACGCCCATAGCCCCGTATTTTTCCAGACACAGCTTTCGGAAGCCCAACAGCTCCACCTTCTGCAAATTATGGAACTGTCCGGCCATGCGCGCCAATGCGCGGATATGTGCCTCGCCGTCCGTCAAACCGGGGATCACCACGTGCCGCACCCACAGCGGCACGCCCAGCTCTTGTGTCAGCGCCAGAAAATCCAGCGTATGGGCCAGGCTGCCGCCCGTATGGGCGCGGTATCCCTCTTCGGAGCTGAACTTCAGGTCCGCCAGCACCAGGTCCGTATGCGCCAGCACTTCCCGCGCGGCGGCAAGAGCACCCGCGCCGGAGGTATCCAGCGCCGTGTGGTAGCCCTCCGCCCGCAGCGCCTTCAGCAGCGCCGCAGTGAACACGGGCTGGGCCAGCGGCTCACCGCCCGTAACCGTAACGCCCCCCGACTCATAAATGTACGGCTTACAGCGGCGCACACGCCGCAGCACATCCTCCACCGTGTATTCCGTGCCGCCCGCCGCGTTCCAGGTGTCCGGGTTGTGGCAGCAGGCACAGCGCAGCGGGCAGCCCTGCAGAAACACCACATAGCGCAGCCCCGGTCCGTCCACCGCTCCCATGGACAAAAACGAGTGTATGCGCCCTTTCACGCCGTTTTCCGGCGTCTGCATCTGTGCGTCCACGGCTCACATCGCCTCGTGGAACGTGCGGGCGATGACCTCGCGCTGCTGTTCTTTCGTTAGCTTGTGGAAGTTCACCGCGTAGCCTGAAACGCGGATGGTCAGATTGGGGTATTTTTCCGGGTCATTGTACGCCTCCACCAGCGTTTCACGGCTGAGCACGTTGACGTTGATGTGGTGGGCCATCTGGGAAAAATAGCCGTCCAGCAGGCTGACGAGATTGGCCCGGCGCTGTTCGTCCGTCCTGCCCAGCGCTCCCGGCACGATGGAAAACGTATTGGAGATGCCGTCCTTGCAGTACCGGTACGAAAGCTTTGCCACAGAGTTCAGCGAGGCCAGCGCGCCGCTTTTTTCCCGGCCGTGCATGGGGTTCGCGCCCGGGGCAAAGGGCTGCCCCGCTTTGCGGCCGTCGGGCGTGGAGCCTGTTTTTTTACCGTACACCACGTTGGAGGTGATCGTCAGCACCGAGAGCGTGGCTTCGGCTCCGCGATACAGCGCATGGCCTGCCAGCTCGTTGTAAAACGCTTCGGCCTGTTCGCAGGCAATGGCGTCCACGCGGTCGTCATCGTTGCCGAAGGCGGGGTAGTCTCCCTCCACCTCGAAATCCGTGATGAGGCCTGTTCCGGCGTCGCGGATGCAGCGCACCTTCGCGTATTTAATGGCCGAGAGTGAATCTGCCAGCACGGACAGGCCCGCCATACCGAAAGCCATGTAGCGGTGCACATGGGTGTCGTGCAGAGCCATCTGCGTTTTTTCATAAGCATATTTATCGTGCATGTAATGGATGACGTTCATGGTATCGGCATACAATTCCGCCAGCCAGGGGCGGTATGCGTCCAGCAGCGCCGTCACCCTGCCGTACTCCAGATACTCGTCCTCATAGGGCGTATGCACCGGGCCGACCTGCATGTTCTTCATCTCGTCCCGGCCACCGTTGAGGGACAGGAGCAGCAGCTTTGGCAAATTGACCCGCGCGCCGAAAAACTGCATGTCTTTACCCAGCCGCATGGCTGAGACACAGCATGCGATGGCGTAATCGTCGCCGTAAATGGGGCGCATCAGGTCGTCGTTTTCGTATTGGATGGCGTCTGTCTCGCAGGAGACGCGGGCGCAGTATGTCTTAAACGCGGCGGGCAGCGCACCGCTCCACAAAATGGTCAGGTTCGGTTCCGGCGACGCCCCCAGATTGTAAAGCGTATGCAGCATGCGGAAGGAAGTTTTCGTCACCAGCGTGCGGCCATCCGAGCCCATGCCCCCCACGGCTTCGGTGATCCACATGGGGTCGCCGCCGAACAGCGCGTTGTACTCCGGCGTACGCAGGTGGCGCGCCATACGCAGCTTCATCACAAAGTCGTCCATCAGCTCCTGCGCGCCCGCCTCGTCCAGCCTGCCCGCGGCCAGGTCCCGCTCGAAATAGATATCCAGAAACGTGCTCACGCGGCCCAGGCTCATGGCCGCGCCGTTCTGCTCCTTGATGGCCCCAAGGTAGCCGAAGTAGGTCCACTGCACGGCCTCGCGGGCACTTTGCGCCGGGCGGCTGATGTCGCAGCCGTACAGCGCGGCCATATCCCGCAGCTTGCCCAGAAAGTCGATCTGCCGCCAGACTTCCTCGATGAGACGGATGTTCTCGTCCGTCATCGCGCCGCGGCCCAGCTCCGCCTTGTCCTTTTTCTTTTCCTCGATCAGTCGGTCTGTCCCGTAGAGCGCCACGCGACGGTAATCGCCGATGATCCGGCCTCGGCCATATGCGTCGGGCAGGCCCGTGATCAGGCCGCAGTGCCGGGCCGCACGGGTCTGCTCGTTGTACACGCGGAATACGCCGTCGTTGTGGGTGGTGCGGTAGGCGAACTCCTGCTCCACCTGCCCGGAAAGCTCATAGCCGTAGGCCCGGCAGGCCTCCCGCGCCATGCGGATGCCTCCGAAAGGATTCACACCGCGCTTCAGCGGCCTGTCCGTCTGCAGGCCGACGATCAGCTCGTTGTCTTTGTCCAGATAGCCCGGCTTGTAATTGAGCAGGGAGGACACCGTCTGGGTGTCCACATCCAGCACGCCGCCGAACTCCTGCTCCAGCTTCATCAGGCCCTGCAGCTTATGCATCAGTGCCTGCGTGCGCGGTGTTGCCGGCGCCAGGAACGCTTCATCTCCTCCGTAGGGTGTATAGTTTTTCTGGATAAAATCCCGCACATCGATGCGGCTCTGCCACGCCCCGGCCGTAAACCCTTCCCATGCCTTGCACATTTCCTGTACCTCCTGTTCGCTCACACACCGCGGAGGCGCGGCCCCTTTTCATTCCTGTACCGCCCCGGCGGCGGCCATTGAGAAAATCTTCTTGTTTCAGGGCAACAAAAAAGGGCAGCACCGCAAAAGCGGTGTTGCCCAGACGGCCGGCATCAAAACTCCGCGCCCGTTCCCCTGTGGTAAGCCCACTCGTTCCGTCAGTTACGGCCGCGTCTCGGTTATGTATTCATGATACCACGCTTCGGCAAAGGCTGTCAACGGCCAAACAGCCGAATCCGCAGGCCGCACAACTCAAAAATATGGTTAAACCGGCCTTCGGGATGCCAGCGCTCTGCTTTACGAAGGATGCCTGTATGTGGATAACATAAAATTGGTAAATTGGAAATTATGACAATCCTTCTGCTTTTGCACGAATTGCAAAAAACTCCTGAAACGTATCTGATTTTTCCTGTATTGTCTTTTTCATCAAGGTCAATCTCCGTTTGCCAACCCGCCTATCCAATACAACAAATATTCTTACGATTAAATTGGCACCGTTAAGGCTCATTTCAATATCTTGATCATCAAACTCTGCAAAGGCGTTGTAAAAACAGCGTTGACCAAAAACACTTAGTCTTAAAGCTGTATCATCCATATACGCATTTTCCACTTCCATGCGTTTTTTGTATTTTTCATCTCCGGGAAACAAATCTGCTTTCATCCGGTTATTCCAATAACATCCCTTGATGATTTCGTTGCCATCATATCTTATTGCCGCCCGCCCCTCATGGTCAGGACTTCTGCTATACGACGTTGCGTAATACTGAATATGGCCTTGCAGACTCTGCGCCAAATATTCTGTTTCCAGCTTTTTCCTGATACCGCTCCCTGTTGCCATTTGCGGTTCTTCCTCTTCAGCTTTTGATTGTTTTATTGCCCCATTTCTTGCCCTGTCATGCAGAAAGCATCTCCTGTTCCGCCTGGCCGATTCCAGTTTGCCGGGCCGCCGGGCTGTATGAAAGCGGCTGTCTGCCTTCGTTTTACGCCTGTGTCGCCGTGTCCCGCAAAGTTCATCCGCCGCTTATCTCCGGCAGAACGCTCTGTTACAGCGTGACGCCCATCAGGTACTCCTTTACCTCCAGCAGCTCCCGCGCGGGCAGGGAAAAGGCGCGCACGCCCAGGCGGGCATAGGCCTCGGCCAGCGCGGGCTGCGCCGCGCCCTCGCCGCACAGGCACAGCGGGATGCGTGCTTCGGCCGCGGCCTCCACGGCGAACCGTACAAGCCGGTATACGGCGGGAGAGGCAGCGGGCAGATAGGCCCGCACCTGGGGGTTCACACGGTCGGCCGCATATGTATACTGGATGAGATTGTTGGTGCCCACATTGAAAAACGCGGCGCGGCGCGCCAGGTCCCCGGCTGTCAGCGCCGCGGCGGGCGTTTCGATAAACGCACCCACTGGAACCGTTTCGGCAAAGGGCACGCCCCGCTCCCGAAGCGCGCATTTGGCACGGTAAACAGCGTCCAGAGCATGCTCGAACTCATCCCGCGTAGAGACCATGGGCAGCAGGATGCGCAGATTTCCCGCCAGCCCGGCGCGCAGCAGCGCCCGAAGCTGCATTTCAAAAAAATCCGGATGCGCCAGGCAGTAGCGCACGCCGCACAGCCCCATCGCGGGATTTGCTTCTTCCTCCCGTGGAAATTCCGTCCCCGTCTTATCCGGCGCCACATCAAAGGTACAGATGGTAACGGGCCTGCCCTGCGCCGCCGCCAGACAGGCAGCATAGAAGCCATACTGCTCCTCCTCGCCGTTCACGCGCCCCGCCAGCAGTAGGTATTCGCTCAGCAGCAGACCCACGCCATCCGCTCCCGCCTCCACGGCCGTGCGCACATCCTCCACCGACGCGCAGTCCGCCATCAGCGAGATGCGCGTGCCGTCCTTCGTGGTACATGGTGCCGCCCGCAGCCGCTCCTGCGAGAGCGTGTGCCGCCGCTGCAAGCGCAGTTTGTGGGCAAAGCGTGTTTTCGTCGCCTCATCCGGGTCCAGATACGCTTCGCCGGTGTCTCCGTTCAGCGCCAGCGTGCGGCCGTCACAGCCCTCCAGCAGCTCCGGCCCCGCCATCACCGCGGCGGGGATGCCCATGGTGCGGGCGATGATGGCCGCGTGGGCATTGGGGGAACCCGCGCTGGTGATAAACCCCAGCACCAGACTGCGGTCCAGCGTGACGATATCCGTGGGATACAGCTCCTCAGCCACCAAAATGGCCGGGCCCGTCAGGCGCAGCGTCTCGTGGGGCTGGCCGTCGAGTACCTTGACGACCCGGCGGCATGCGTCCAGGATATCGCAGGCACGCTCGCGCATGTACGGGTCCTCCAGTGCACGAATGCGGCCCGCAAAAATGCCCGCCGCGCGCTCCACCGATGCCGCCGCACCCGCGCCCACCCGGATATAGGACGCCACCTCCTGCCGAAGGCCCTCGTCCTCCAGCAGCACCCTCTGCACCATAAAAATATCCCTGTCCTGTGCGGCAGCGCGCCGCTCCAGCCGGATGAGCTGGTCCTGCGCCTCCCGCACCGCGTTTTCAAACGCCTCCTGTTCCTCCTTGGGGGACCGCACCGCGCGCCCCAGCCCGCTTTGCGTATGGCGCAAATACCGCACCGTCCCCACCGCCAGCCCCGCCGAGGCCGGCACTGCCGTGATATACTTCAAATCCGCGCACCTCCCGGTTTCGCGGCAGAGGCCACAAGCCGCCCCGCCGCCGTCCTCTTCCTGCTCCAATGGTTCGCGTGCCTTGAAAATCTGTTTTTGTTCTTTTTATTCGGGCATTGCCATACCAAAACGTCCCACATCCGCAAAGCCCAGCGCGTGATAGATGCGCCCCGCCGCGGGGTTGTCGTAGAACAGGCACAGGTACCGCCGCCCGGCGGCAAAACTGTGGGCCGCGGCCGCGTGCACACAGGCACGGGCAAAGCCTCTCCCGCGCCATCCCGGCAGCGTCGCCACACCGACGACCATGGCCGAAACGCTGTTTTCCGCAGTCGTCTCTGCCAGCGCCACCAGCCTGTCCCCATCGTACACACCGAAGGCATGGCCGCCGCGCGTAAGGTTTTCCCGGCATTCCTCCACCTTTTCTTCCCGGTCCACACCGCGGAAGCTGTCGGCAAATTCATCGATCTGTACTTCCAGCCCGATCACTGCCTGCGCATCCTGCGGCCCGAGCATCCGCAGAGAAAAGCCCTCCGGCAGTGCCGCGCCGCCGGCCAGGCGGTCCATGCGCGCCAGATTCGTTCCGCGCAGCTTCCAGCCGGGCATGCGTGCGGCCAAAGCGGCCACATCTGCTTCCTTGCCCGAAAGATACTGCGCCCCGCGGGCTTGCAGAAACGCCGCCAGCTCCTCCACCGGCGCTGTCCCGCTCATGCACAGACAGTAATTGTTGAAATACCGCAGCAGCAGCGCACAAAGCGCGCCGTCCGCAGCACGTGTGCCGAAGATCTCCACCGTTTTCGATTCAAAGCCGTAATTTTCAAGGTCGCCTTGCACAAATACATTGTATTCCGGTTCGGCAGAGATATATGCCTCTACCTCGGCCCGGTTCTGCTCCGTCAGTTTTTCCATTCCTTTCCACTCCTTCTCTACATTATCTTCCGGGCGCGGCGGTCGCCCTCTCCCGCGGCATGCCGCCCCTTTTTGCTCCGCAATAAAAGGCCCTTCTTAACGGCTATAAGCCGAGAACAACCCGTATGGCCGGGAATGATCTGCAGCTCTTTTTATAGCTTTTCTATGCAAAGCTATAAAAAGCGGCCATGTGGACTGTCCCGGCCCACGGCCTTAAGGTCTCAAGCGCCCGGGCACAAAGCGCCCGGATGCGTGTAAAAAACAGCAGCTGTGCTGCTGTTTTTTATTAGTATAGCACATTTTGCGCATACCCGGAAATCCGCATTGAGCGGGATTGCGGCGTTGTTTTTTCGTTTTTTTGTTCAATTGGTAAAAAATGCGTTTTTCTGTAAAAAAAATCCATCAAAAATATTGCTATTTTCACTTCATCTTGCTAAAATATTAAAATAATTTTTCCGGCCTGCCGGAAGAATTATGGCTTTTACAAAACGAAAAGAAAAGGTGGTGTAAGTCATGGAGATCAAAGGCGATCAAATCTGGCACAGTCCGTCCCCCGCAGAGCTGCTGGCCGCCGCCGGGCAGGAAATCACCCTCAAGGCGTGCGTTCACAACATCCGGGAGCTTGGCGGCATCGCATTCGTGGTGCTGCGCACCGGGCGTTATCTCATTCAGTCCGTGTACGACAAGGAGGTGTGTCCGGATAATAATCTGAGCCAGCTTTCCGCAGGCGACTGTGTCCGCGCAACGGGCCTGCTGCGCGCCGAACCCCGCGCTGAAAACGGCGTGGAGCTGCTGCTCCACGGCTTCACCGTTCTGTCCCGTCCGGCTTCGCCGCTGCCGCTGAACCTAGCCGATAAAGAGCTGAAGGCCACGCTGGGCACCAAAATGGAGTACCGCACCGTGGCGCTGCGTCATCCCAGGGAACGCGCGGTATTCCGCATCCAGCAGGCTCTCGCCTGCGGCTTCCGGGAGTTCATGCTTTCCCAGGATTTTACTGAGATCCATACTCCGAAGATCACGGGCATCGGTGCCGAGGGCGGCGCAGAAGTGTTCGAGCTGGACTACTTCGGCATGCCCGCCACGCTGGCGCAGAGCCCGCAGATGTACAAACAGACCTGTGTCGCTTTTTTCGACCGCGTGTTTGAAGTGGGAGCCGTCTATCGGGCGGAGCTGCACAACACCAGCCGCCATCTGAACGAATACACAGGCCTGGACTTTGAGATGGGATACATCGACGGCATGGAGGACGTGATGCAGATGGAGACCGCCATGCTGCAGCACACCATGGCCTATGTGAAAGAACACTGCGCGCCGGAGATCGCGCTGCTGGACGTTGATGTGCCCCGGATCGGCGCAATTCCCTGTATCCGGTTCGCAGACGCACTGGCTTTGTTGAAAACGCTCGGCGGCGGCAAAAACCGGAACGACCTCACGCCCGAGGACGAAGTGCTGCTGTGCGAGTATTACAGGGAAAAGGGGCTGGGCGAATTCGTGTTCGTGACGCATTTTCCCACGGCCAAACGTCCGTTCTATGTGATGGACGACCCGCACAACCCCAGGGAAACGCTCAGCTTCGATCTGCTGTTCCGCGGGCTGGAGGTGACGACAGGCGGCCAGCGCATCCACGATTATGACGCGCAGGTGGCCAAGATGCAGGCCCGCGGATTGGACCCTGCTCAATTTGAAAGCTATATCGGCGTACACCGCTGCGGCCTGCCGCCCCATGGCGGCCTGGGCATCGGGCTGGAGCGCCTGACCATGAAGCTGTGCGGGCTGTCCAATATTCGCGACGCCAGTCTGTTCCCCCGGGACATCAATCATCTTGTGCCCTGACATGGCGGCCGGCTGTTTTTACCGCCGCTTTGCCGCCTAAAAATACCGCCGCCCGGTTTTCGGGCGGCAGTTTTTTGGGAATAATCTGTTTTTTAAAACTATATTATATATTTTCTAAAACCTCTTTATTTTATATTAAAAACAGCGTATAATAATATTCACACAAGAGGGGAGCTGTCGCGATGCATCAAAAGCAAAACCCAGCCGGGTTCTACACAAAAGGCGAGGAGATCTTCAATGCGGTCAGCCACGGAGCGGGCAGTGTGCTGGCCATCGGGGGCACCGGGGCGCTTGTGGCGCTGGCCGCTGCTTTGGCCAATTGGCGGACAGTGCTCATCTGCCTTGTATACGGGCTTTCACTGGTGGTTTTATATACCATGAGCACTCTGTACCATGCATTCCCGTTCGAGGGCGTGAAACGCCTGTTTCGCGTGTTCGACCACTCATCCATTTACCTGCTCATTGCGGGCAGTTATACGCCGTTCACGCTTATCCTTTTGGACGGCACCTGGAAGGGCCCGGTCATCTGCGGCGTAGTGTGGGCCGCCGCCCTTCTGGGCGTCACTCTCAATGCCGTCAGTGTGGAGCGGTTTGAAAAGTTCTCCATGCTGCTGTACATCGCCATGGGATGGGCCGTTGTATTTGCAGTGGGGGATGTGGTACGCGCACTGCCGTCCGCCGGATTCTGGCTTCTGCTGCTGGGAGGCGTAAGCTATACGGGCGGCATCGTATTCTACGCCTGGCATAAAAAAGGGCGTGTGCATTACATGCACGGCGTATGGCACCTGTTCGTGCTGCTGGGCAGTGTTCTGCATTATCTGTGTATTTTGCTGTATGTGCTGCCCCGGGCGTATGCCTGACACACAACCGTTGCAAAGCCGCGCGTAAGCATTGACTGCCATCGGCCTTTTTGGTATAATAATTGGGCTGTGAGCAGATTTATTTGCAGCGCAGCATTTGCAGCGGTATCGAAGTGGTCATAACGGGGCTGACTCGAAATCAAAACCGTTTTTCGTAAGCCTCTTCTCGGAAAGCCTTGATATTACTGGGTTTTTCGGGGTTTCACAATTTCATATTTTACTCGTTCTCCCCATCCGTTCTCTCCATTTTCCGAGGTGAGCTGATGTGAGAAATATACGGAGCGGTATCGAAGTGGTCATAACGGGACTGACTCGAAATCAGTTGAACCGCAAGGTTCCGTGGGTTCGAATCCCACCCGCTCCGCCATCGAAAAGCCAGTAACCATGCGGGGTTGCTGGCTTTTTCTTTATGCCAGAATGGTGTTCTGAGCGGACTTTTTCGCTGTTCTCTCCATTTTTCTGGGGAGAACGGCTACTGCACTGCAAGCCCCAAGCCATTCAGCATTGCGTCAGCCGAAGAAATCTTCGAGTTGTAATCGAGATGCGCATAGATGTTTGCCGTGGTGGAGAAATCGCTGTGTCCGAGCCAGTCCTGAATCTGTTTCATAGGAACGCCGTTTGCAAGCATCAGCGAGGCACAGCTATGTCTCAAATCATGAAATCTGATCTCTCGAAGCTCATTCGCCCGAAGCAGCTTGCGGAAGCTCTCTGTTACATAATGGGGCTTGATCAGATCGCCGATCTCGTTGATACAGACATATTCCTGATATTCCTTGATGTAGGACCGGCCGCACAGTCTGCGGTTCTCCGCCTGCTCTTCCTTGAGCGCCAGTAGCCGCGTTTTCACAAACGGAACAAGCGGCAGCGTTCTCATGCTGGATTTTGTTTTCGTTGTGTCGGAGGCAACGAGCGTAAGCTTTCCGTCAATATCGCATGAAGTAACGGTGTGCCGGATCGTCAGAGTGTCATGCTCAAAGTCAATGGCATCCCACTTCAAACCGATTGCCTCACTTCTGCGAAGACCGTAAAAGGCCCCAAACAAGATCGGGATTTCCAGCTTTGTTCCTTTCGATGCAGCAAACAAAGCATTCATTTCATCTGCATCGTAGAAGCTCCCAACAAAGTGTTCTTTCTTAGGCCTCTCCACCTTGTCTGCCGGATTGACAGCAATCAAATCCATCTTCACGGCATATTTCAAAGCCTTGTGAATATTGGCGTGGTAGTGGATGACGGAACAAGCACTGACCCGGTCAAGCTCTTTCAGATAGAAATCCTGAATATCCTTCGCGGTCAAACCTTGAAGGGTTGTCTTTTTCTCGCGGAAATAAGGAGAGATGACACGCTTCACCATGTTGGTATAAGAAGCGTATGTCGGAACTGCAATGGAGCTTTTCACGACACGAAGCCATTGCTCCATAAAGTCTGCAAAAAGGATTTCGCTTGTCACCGGCTCATCCGGCTGAAAGGTACGGCGTTTCTCGGCAAGGATTGCCTCAGCGCGTTTCTTGTTGCCCTTTACAGTTAAGCCTGTTGACATCCATTTGGTCTTTCGATTCCCAAGAGAATCATTATAGTTTATTACAGCGTAGAAATAACCATTCTTTTCACTAAGATGCCCTGCTACCATAAAAAAATACCTCCTTCTTCGCAGCAGAGACTCCTACCGTCAACTGGGAACCTATTATACCAGAACCGGGTTCGAATTGGAGGACCTCTGCGTGATTCTTTTTGTAAACAATCTGAGTCCAAAGCTCAGGCATTTGCCGCTTCTTGCAGCTCCGCACAACCAATGGACAGGTAAGTGAAAAGATGAGCCTTCGGAATACGATAGGCTCTGCCGACCTTGATGCAGCAGACTTTTCCTTCTCTGAGGATACGATAACCTGTTTTAGTGCTGATGCCGAGGATTTCACACATCTGTTCAATGTTCATGACATCCGGGTATTCCTTGAGCATCAGCTTGTATGCGTCTCTCTGTGAGATGGTAGTTGTATTCACCCGTCTCACCTCCTTCGTTATTTTTTGCTTATCAGCAAAAGGATGCGCAGCAGTCTTTGCCGGACTGCTGCGCATAGTTTTCATTGATAAACTTTTCAGCATATTTATCTCGTCCCCTGCTGAATAGGGAGTGCTGCGGACTGCCGACGGTCAACCGGCATCATGGGAATCTCACCCCTCCGAGGATCGCTCCGAGCCGCCTGTCTCAAAGACAGACGGAAGTATCATTGTACCCAGCCTCTACATCGTCGCAAGCAGCCACACCACATGACTGTTATAGCTCTCCGGTGATCGCTCGCTCCAAACGGAGGTCTTGGCGTCGGAAGCTGTGTTGCTACGCAGAAGCGGAAGGATCCGCAGCACTGACTATTCAGTTTTCAAGGAACATGAGAAGGATTACTGTCCTCTCACCTTACTACGGACATCTCAAGGCGTTTTTTTGACATGCTCTGCAAAAAAATCAGAAAAGTTTTTTTGCCCGCTTTCTGATGCGTCCGACGGTCCGGGTGATGTTTGCAACATCAATTCTGGTTTCCTTCGCATAAGTCAGATATTTCATTCCGTCTACAATGCAATGCTTGTATACATCCGCTTCCCTTGCGGTGAGTGATCTTATCAGCTCTTCTTCAAGCAGATTGAACAGAGCGTCCTCCGAGCTGTTGTCACGGTCCATCGCCCATGCGGGGGCAATGTCTCCATACGCTCCTTCGCTGGCATAGTCCAGAGAAAGAGGATGCAGTATTTCATTTCTCGCCGAAGATGTTTCTCCCGGCTTATCGGGAGTAATGTCACGACGGAGCCTTTTTTCCTCCCGCCGAAGAAAGCGGAAGGTGTCGGCATTAACGGCACACACTTCGCCGGTGTTCTTCACACGGACATAGCACTGCCCGTCATTTCTATCGATCCAAAGGTCATAGTCGAATTCTTTAGGTGTTCTCATTTTGCAGTCTCCTTTTTGATTTTTGAAATTGGGGAAAATCAAAAATCGGAGACTACGGGTACTTAGCCGAATACGGCTCCCATTGGTACATTTCTCATCCTTTCCGCTGACGCAGAGCAGCGGAAGGGCAAGAAAAATGGAGCCGCATGACGGTGAGTTGAACTTCCAATACCGATAGAACAGAGAATCCTTAAAGGAAACTCTGTCATGCGGCATTAGGAAGACTCGCCAGTCAGCGGCTCCACAGCACAGCTATGAATTATTTAATTGTTGTTTGCGCTACCTATTGCAGAGGAAACACAGCAGACGTCTCATGCTGAGAACATCAAAAACAGTCTCGCGGCCACAGGCTTTGCACTTTGCCTGAACATGACCCCGCGTGTCCTCAAATACGACGATTGCATTGTGATGGCAATACGGGCATTCAACCATTCGCCGTTTCTGGCTGGCAATGGCTGTCCTTGCCTTTCTGATTTTGAACTGAATTTCCGGGGAAGGCTCGGATACTCTTACTTTACTCTTCATTCCACACCTCCAACGGATCGCAGAAATCCGAATAAGCATGTTCCTCCATATAGTCCAGCTCCTTGAGCCGGATGATGGCAGCACTCTTTGATACCCCAAAGGCTTGGCAAATCATCTTCAGGACCGAATGATCCTTGTAATTGAAATATCCCCCGTAATTCTTGAGCTTATTGCTTGCGGCGAAATACCACATAGCCAGGTCGATCTGATCCTGCGGCATGAGAATGGCTGCGCCCAATACATTTGCCTGCCACTCGTTCCAATCCTCCTTTGTCTTCAGGTCACGGAGCGAATATGCCGTATGCGCGGCATACTTTTTCCGGCATGAGGCTTTCACTTCCTCCGACTGCATCTGATAAAGAATTTGGTGAGCGCATTCGTGTGCAAGTGTAAATCTCCGCTTCCCGCAGAGATTTCGGACTTGTCCCGTAGCCATGAAGCTATAATCCAAAATTACCTGATTCTGCTTGAGAAAAATAGTCTTGCTCTGACCGTTTTCTTCAAGCACAAACTCGGTATCTGCGTATGCGGTCAAGCCGCATAGATTCCCGTCAGATGACAGATGAGCAAAGGAAACGTTCAGGCCAAGATAGTCCTTTGCAAGCTGATCAATCGGCGTGCCTTGAATGTCCTCCTTTTTCCTTCCGGTTTTTTCGTTGAAAAAGAAGTCGTTAAAGTCCCTCATGACGGCGACTGCGATTTCTTCAATCTGGGTACGCGATAAATACATGGATTACCTCCTTGCTTCTACAAACCATTTGCCGTCTTCATCATACAGAAAAGTTTCCTTTCCGCAGATTGAGACGGTATAGCGGATGCCATAACCGCCAACCTTGAGGGATGAGGCTTGGCATTTGTATTTGAGACGGTCAATCTCATAGATATGACCATCCTCCCAACGGATCATGCGCGGTCGTATGCCTCCGTCCTTGTCCACATCAATGTTGACGGAAACATAAACCTTCCTGCACTGCGGTTGCATAGTTATCCTCCAATCCTTTGCACAGGCCGTTCACGAAAAAGTCTCACTTAAAAAGCGAACATTTCTTTCGTACCCTATTGACACACGGCCTGTTCGTATGGTAACATGAACGCGAACAAGATGTTCGTGTGATGCTTATTATACTTGAACGCAATGTTCGCGTCAATGGTAAATACGAAATTTCTGTTCGTGTTATCGGACAAAAATTAGGAGAGGTGTCTTATGGGATTCAAGGAGAAGCTAAAGGAAAAAAGAGTGGAAGCAAATCTCACTCAGGTTCAACTTGCCGAAAAAATCTCCGTAACAGCAAGGACGATCCAGAATTATGAGCTTGGCACTCGAAAGCCAACAAAGTATGCGACTGTCGAACAGCTTGCTGCTGCGCTTAATACAACAGCGGAATATCTGCTTGGTCAGTCCGGGATGCTTGTGCTTGATGCCCAGGAGAAGGGCGGCTCAAAAGCGGCAAAGGATATAGGTGAGCTTGTTAGTGAAGTGACCGGCATGTTTGCCGGCGGTCATCTTGATGACGAGTCGCTGGACGGAGCTATGAAAGCTCTGAATGATGCTTACTGGATTGCAAAAGAAAGGAACAAGAAGTACACGCCAAAGAAATACCGCAGAGAGGAAGAAAAGGACGAAAAATAATAAGTCCGTTTTTTAGGACACCCCATCTGCTACACTGATATATGAGGCGGGAAAGGAGGTTGGGCGATGAGTTCTGATTATTTATCAAAAATCGGCAGCTCTCTCGTAAGAAGATGCGAGACGCGAGATCCGTTTCGGATTGCTGACGAGCTTGGCGTTGAAGTCCTCTTCTGTGAAGATTTCGGGCGCTTGAAAGGCATGTACCGTGTTATCAAACGAAATCGCTTTATACTTCTGAATAAGGACCTGAGCGACAGGATGATGCGAATCGTCTGCGCTCATGAGCTTGGGCATGACCAGCTGCACCGCAATCTGGCAAAAGACAGCGCGATTCGTGAATTCATGCTCTACGATATGACGACGAAGCCGGAGTACGAAGCAAACATCGTTGCGGCAGAGATTCTTTTGGATAACGATGAAATGTTAGATTACATATACACCTACCGCTTCTCTGCCGAAGAGATAGCAAGACAGATGCACACAGACATTAACCTGGTTGCTTTGAAAATTGCTCACCTTGCAGAAATGGGATACGACCTCAGACCAATTGAACATCGCAGTGATTTTCTGAAATAAAGGAGCTCCGATGAACAGAAGAGAGATAATGACAGACTTTTTGAAAAAAGCGGTTCTTCCCATAGTGATCGCGCTGCTGCTGTTCTCCGTTTTCAGCCGGATATTTACCGAGAACGGAGCAAGAGATTACTTCCTGATCTGGCTGGCTTGCGGTGTTCCGTTTGGCATCGGAAAGATGTTTACACTGATCCCGATAGGGTTTGACATTGCCGGAACGGTCGGGATCGTAGCATTGAATGTCATTCTCGGCGGTCTGATCGGCGGCGTGATTCTGATTTGGAGACTGGCTGTTGCCGTTTGGTATATTCCGTTGTCCATTTACCGGTTTGCCACGGCATAATTGGTGGAGGATTACTTATGTTTTTATGCTTTCCCTTTGATGAAGAGTTTCATTTTGACAGCGACCACATAGACAGGATGAGCGGCATTGAAGACCTTGGTTTTCGCGTGAACGATTATAACTATCTTCGCAGTCTCGGCTTCTCCACGGTGGGGCAGCTTCTTGAGAAGGACGGCTGGTATTATTTCAATCTTCCCCGACACAGTCTGAGAAAATTTGAACGCTTCATCAGGAGACTCGATACGCTCGGATTCAGAGTCAAAGATGCAAGCGCAGAGCAGTACCCAGACTTAGAGCAATACTTTGAAATGTTTCGGCAAGCCGAGGCAATAGAATTTGCTGCCGAGATGGAACGGCTGAGGCGCGAAGACAGAGCAGACCGGAGACGGCAAAGGAAACTGGCTGCGCTGGCGCAGACGAATATCTGATCTATGAGAGGACGATTCAGTCATGTCAAAATATGAACCGCTGTGGAGGTTCTTGCAGAGCGACGGAAGTGAGCTTCTGCAACTGTCATTTGAACGCATTGAGGAAGTGATCGGCTTTGAGATCGACCATTCCTTCCTGACATACAAAAAAGAAGCTGCAAACTACGGATACTCGGTGGACGGCATCTCAATGAAAAACCGTACCGTAGACTTCCGCAGAATTGCAGTTTGACGGAGGATAAGCTATGCCGCTTGAGATAGTCCGCAATGACATCACAAAAATGAAGGTAGACGCAATCGTAAACGCTGCCAACAAATCGCTTCTCGGCGGAGGCGGCGTTGACGGCTGCATTCACCGTGCCGCTGGTCCTGAGCTGCTGGCAGAATGCCGGACGCTGGGCGGCTGTGAAACAGGAAGCGCAAAGATCACGAAAGCCTATAAGTTGCCCTGCAAGTATGTGATCCATGCGGTGGGTCCGCGCTGGCAGGGCGGCGGACACGGCGAGAAAGATAAACTGACTTCCTGCTACAAGGCTTCGCTTGACTTGGCAAAGGAAAACGGATGTGAGTCCGTTGCCTTCCCCCTTATCTCTTCTGGCATTTACGGATACCCGAAGGATCAGGCGTTGAAGGTTGCCATTGATACAATCAGCGAATTCCTTTTTGAAAATGACATGACGGTTTATATCGTCATCTTTGACCGGAAAGCTTATCAGATCGGCGAGAAGCTGTTTTCCGATATTGAAGAATACATAGATGACAATTACGCAGAGGAACATACCGACAATATAAGAGAGCGTCGGCGCAGGCTGAATCTCATCGAAGAGGACGCTGCTCTCAATGTTGAAAATCGGCTCGAAGCGATGCCGATGATGGCATCGAAAGCATCTGTTCCGGGTCCAAGTCTGGATGACGCCATGAAGCAGATCGATGAAAGCTTTTCTCAGATGCTTCTTCGGAAGATCGACGAAGAAAAACTGACAGACGCCGAATGCTATAAAAAAGCCAATATCGACCGGAAGCTTTTCTCGAAGATCAGGAGCGATGTTCACTACAAACCGAGCAAGGTGACGGCGCTTGCCTTCGCCATCGCGCTTGAGCTGCCGCTGGATGAGACGAAGGACCTGCTGATGAAGGCCGGATATGCTCTCTCTCACAGCAGCAAATTTGACATTATCATTGAGTTTTTTATTCAAAGCGGAAATTACAACGTCTTTGAGATCAATGAGGCGCTGTTTGCGTTTGACCAGAGCTTGTTGGGAGCGTGAGGACGTAGTGAATCAAGCATGTTTATTCCTAAGTTTAGCAATTAGGCATAATTCGTTAATCTGCGGGTTTGTTTATAATAAGCAAGTCGTTTTTAGTAAATATAAAAGATTTTATATTTAATGATTACAAATATAGCCATCAAAGGAGTGCGAGAATGTCACAGTCATTACAAACGATACTGTTGAGTTTGGCTACTAGTTTGATCGTGAGTTTAATAACCTTTATTCTTGGTCTAAAGTCGGGAAAAAATCAAACCGATAGAGCGAAATTGCAAAACTTGTATAGGGACTTGTATAGCCATTTTTCCGATCTCAAAGACAGTCTAAATCGTGATCAACCTAAATCATGGGAAAACTATAAAAAAGTTGAACGAGGAGCCTATTCTGTTGAATACTATCCTCCTGTTAAAGAGCTTAAAAGATCGGGAGATATTCTTTTCCTAAAGAAAAGAATTGCTGATGAAGCCTTGAATCTGGAAATGGAAGTTATGAATTATTCAAGTGATCTCACTCGACATATACCCGAAATTCATGCAGCGCTCATATCGGATTTGGGAATATATAAAGAAGGTTATAAATTCGAAAAGTTCCAAGGAAATACCAGCGAGACATCCCATTTTGAAACAGCAAATTCTAAAGGTTGCAACAGGTTTTGGCCGAAAAATTATCGTGTCTTATATAACTGGGAAGAAGCAACGAAGTTGTTTCAACAGATGAATGAGAACGCTTCTACTGCGATTGAATTTAGTTCTGGAGGAAACCCTACAATGTATTCTGCAAAAATTTATCCAGAAAGTATCACCGTTAGCATGAGTGAGTATGAAGACTACCTTTTCTCGGCACTTGAAAAAAATGTGGTGGAATACAACGAATTGTGCAATCGAAAGAAAATACTAATCCTGCAAATTGATAAGCTAAATAAAAAACTGGCACAAAAAGCGAAAGAACCAGTGGGGTTTTGGGAAACAATACTTGGCGCTTTTGCTGATATGTTTTGGTAAGGTAAAGAGTCATGTACACTATAGTTTATTTGAATTGTGTAAATTTCCCTTTATGTTTAATCGCTGGACAAGCTTATCATAGCAATAATGGGCAACCCATCAAAGTTGATTGTCAAGTATATATTCATTACATTAATAATTAATCAAAGGAGGGCAATATGGTTACTTTTGAACCAATGGATTTAGAAAGCCAGGTTAAATCAGCAATAGAAAAGCTGGAGTTTCTATCTGGAAGCATAGAAGATATTGAGTTTAATGAATTTTCCGCTGAAGATCTGAATGATAACTATGATGTAGTGATTAATGCGGATTCAGAAGTCTGTTTGTGTATAGGGCAAGGAGACTATCCAATCACCACAGTGGACTTTTTATTAAATATTTGTGAAAAGCTAAGCGAATCACGTTTAAATGAGAGCCAGAGTTATGCTAAAAATCAAAATGAAGTAGATTTTTTGTTAACAGTGGATGATTATGATACTATGATGATTCTCGAAGGACTTGAGCGTAGTAATAATCCTGTTGTTTGCAAATTAAAAACAGGTGTTTATTTTTGGACAAACAACGTTGTAGTTGATAATAAAACATATGAAATAGCTCTATTCAAGGGAATATGTCTATATCATATATTGGTTGAACAGAGTGGAAATCATGATAAGTATCTTCCATCATATTGTGAAAACGACTATTTTGTTAGAATTGTTAGCCAAGATATACTGGATATGAAAGTCGCTGATGATCTTGCGGTTTCATTTGTCTTTGAGCTTCAATCCACACATGGTTTAGTATTAAGTTTTAGTAGCGGAAGGCCTGATTTCGAAGATACTTATTATGAAGAAAATGAGCTTTCGAAAGAGCCATATGAGATATTTCCGTTATTGTACGGAAGGGGAATCAATGAAATACTTTCTCTATACAACAAGAGCAAGATAGTTTGGGAGTCAGATTACAAAATATTATGTCTTACAAAAGTGCTTGAGTATATATCGCCCACGATTGCACAAGAAAAACTATATGAATGCGTGCGATTGAAACTTTCGTCACCAACAGTTTTGTCCCCAACATCGGATTACATTAATGAGCTTGGAATGATATATAGCAAAAATCAAAGCGATATAAGTAAAGACAGTGAACTCATAAGACTTGCTGTGATAACCGTTACTGACCTCGAGGAAATATGGGATGACATATCTTTTTTGCTGAAGCAGGGGAAAAACAAGAGATTCTCAGATCTGGATGAGCTGGAGAAAAAAGGTTGTTTGGAATCACTATCAACCATCATCTATGATACAAGAAATGAAATTGCACATGCTAAGGCAAATTACGCAAAAAAAGGGACGGAATGTCCAGAAAAAAATAAAAGCCAGTTTAGCAAAGCACTTGATAAAATTGCTATTCGCTGTATACGTTGGTTTGCAATGCAAGCAGATGATAAAAGAGTTACTCTTTCTCATTGAAATGTAGAAGAAATAAATCTTTTGTGAGCGAACATAAACTCAGTTAAGCATTGTTCAAATTGGCCATTACTAAGACGCTATCACCAATTGCGCAGTTTGTTTATTTGGTAAATCCAACGGTATATCCATTTGAATCCCATTTATTGAGCCAATGAAAAAGGAGATGATTGGAGCATGGAAAACCGTACATACATCGCCATTGACCTGAAAAGCTTCTATGCTTCGGTCGAGTGCATTGAGCGTGGGCTTGATCCCCTCGGCGCGAACCTTGTCGTAGCGGACGCAAGCAGGACCGAGAAGACGATCTGCCTTGCTGTTTCGCCTTCGCTCAAGGCGCACGGAATATCAGGACGCGCAAGGCTGTTCGAGGTCGTGCAGCGGGTCAAGGAAGTCAACGCGGAGCGTTTGAGGAAAGCGCCCGGTCATAAGTTTACCGGTTCCTCTTACCACGCCGCCGAATTGAAAGAGTCGCCTGAGCTTTCGCTTGATTATGTGATCGCGCCACCGCAGATGGCGCATTACATGGAATGCAGCACAAAGATTTATCAGGTCTATCTCAACTATGTCGCCCCGGAAGACATCCACGTCTACTCCATTGATGAAGTCTTTATTGATGCGACGAGCTATCTCAGGACATACCGCCTGACTGCCCGTGAGTTTGCAATGAAGATGATCATGGACGTGCTCAACCGAACCGGCATTACAGCTACAGCCGGGATCGGCACGAATTTATATCTCTGCAAGATCGCAATGGATATTGAAGCGAAGCATCTTCAAGCCGATAAAAACGGCGTCAGGATCGCCGAGCTTGATGAAATGAGCTACCGGAGGTCTCTTTGGTCGCATCGTCCTTTGACCGATTTTTGGCGGGTCGGCAGCGGCTACGCAAAAAAACTTGAGGCCAATGGAATGTTTACGATGGGCGATGTCGCGCGGCGTTCTGTGACCGATGAAGGGGCGCTCTATAAGCTCTTTGGCATCAATGCCGAGCTGCTGATCGATCATGCGTGGGGCTGGGAGCCCTGCACGATCGCGGAGATAAAGGCGTACAGGCCGAGCACAAACAGCATCAGCACCGGGCAGGTGCTGCACTGCCCGTATTCGTTTGAAAAGGCAAAGCTGATCACGCGAGAGATGGCGGATATGCTTGCACTTGATCTGGTGGATAAAGGGCTGGTGACAGATCAAATCGTTCTGACCATTGGCTTTGACATTGAAAATCTGAGAGATCCGGCTATCAGAGGGCAGTATCACGGGGCGGTCACGACAGAGGAACTATAAGCAAGGCTCTTGCATACATCGAAAACCCGGACAAAACTGACGAGAAACTGCTTGTCTCTTCCTTCGGATGCTCCATAGAAACAGCGGCAAAGGAATTCGAGTGGACGCGCAGGATCGCCGAACAGCAGGGCATGAATCCAACAAAGATTATTGCGCGGCACATGATTCAGTCCTTCGCGGTCGGAGAAGTCTCACCGGAGCTTGCTCATGAAATCGGGCAGCAATTTGCCGACGAAGTTCTGCAAGGAAAATACGAGTATGTTCTTGCAACTCACATTGACAAGGGTCACGTTCATAATCATATCATCTTCAATGCCGTCAATTTTGTAGATTACCACGCATACAAGAGCTATAAAAAGATTTACTACGAAACGCAGGAAATCAGCGACCGCCTTTGCAAAGAAAACGGGCTGTCGGTGATCCCGCCCAGCCAGAGCAAAGGCAAGAGCTACAAGGAATATACCGAGGCTAAGAACGGGACAAGCTGGAAACAAAAACTCAAGATGACCATTGACCGGAGCGTCATCACAGCATCCGGCTACGAAGACTTCCTGAAGCTGATGGAAGAAGCTGGGTATGAAATAAAACCCGGCAAATACATCTCCTTCCGTGCTGCCGGTCAGGAGAGGTTTACCCGCGCAAAAACAATCGGGGACAACTACACAGAAGAGCGGATCAAAGAGCGTATTAAGGGCAGAAGCGCACGGCGTATTGCGTTCCATCGGGACAGCAAGGGCGTCAGCCTTATCATTGATATTCAGAACTGCCTAAAGGCTCAGGAGAGCAAAGGCTACGAGCATTGGGCTAAGATAAACAACCTCAAGCAAGCGTCAGCAACACTCAATTATCTGACAGAAAACAATCTCCTGAAATATGCGGACCTTGAAGCAAAGATGGCTGACCTGATAAGCTCATATCAGAAGACCGGCAGTGATCTAAAGAAGCTCGAAAAGAGATTGAAGCAAGTACAGCTTCTTATCAAGCACATCAGCCAATATCAGCGCACCAAGCCGGTGTATGACCAGTACCGCAAGGCGAAAAAGCGGGATGAATATTTCAGGCAGCATTCAGCCGAGATCTCGATCTATGAGGCGTCCCGAGATACTCTCAAGGCAATGCAGATGGGCGATAAACTTCCCAGCCTGTCTTCCCTTGTCTCAGAGCAGGAGTGCCTTGTTCAAGAGCAGCAGCGGCTCTATGATGAACGGCACAAGCTGGACAAGGATAGAAAGAAAATTGAGACAATGAAAAGGAATGTAGACAGCATCCTCGGCGTCGGTCAGGAGAGTAAGGAAGCTGACCAAGAAGTTGTCAAGGATAATAACAGAGAATAAAAAAAACAGACCGCCGAAACCGGTTAATGGTTTCGGCGGTCTGCGTGTTTCAACTTCCTTATTTTCTGAGATTGGCGTCTCTGTGCCGGGTTATAGTGTACACTGCCAAGTTCGTGAAGCAAAAAGGAAAATAGGTAGATACTTGCCGTCAAAAATGCGGCTCCTTACTGCTTGCGATTATTTTTTTGTTGTCTCGGGCATTTCAGCGAATTTTGATACTTTATTAGCGTTATCGATTGCGAACGGGGCAATTTCGTGATACAATTTAGTTTAACGTTTTGCCACTACTTTTTTACGAGGTGAAGATCATGAAAGCAAGCTACAAAAAGCTCTTTAGAATACTCGTTGATAAGGATATGAGCAAGGTCGATCTTCGCAAGGCAACCGGCCTATCCTCAAATACTATGACAAAAATCCGCAGGGGCGAGTATGTGTCGATGGAAGCCTTAAATAAAATCTGTGTCGTTTTGAATTGCAACATCGGAGACATCGTTGAATTCGTTGAAGACGATGCCGAGTGAGTCCGGTTTTTGGGACTCAAATACTGATATGATATGTTTGGGATTAGATATAGAATACGCCCAAACGCTCACGGAAAGGAGCAGGTATGGACTTCAAAAAGTCATCTTCTATAACAAGTGAAATGTTGATTCAAAAACCGAATGGTATTCCGATAGTCCTATGTTCTTCTGCTCCACGGGTAATGAGAAAGCTCGGTGATGCAGGGTATGTTTCGCTTAACCTAAATAAAGAAGTTTCTTCTGCATTATTGAAATTTGGAGCTGATGACCGACCGTCAAAAGTGCTGGATGTCATCCAAAACCTGCTGGAAGAGATCGCAACATCAGTCATCATCACCGACTTTGAGATATTGTTTGACCCACGCTACAAGCTTGATGTCCTAAAGGTGTTTTGCGATGCCGCCAGGACGAAGAATATTGCGGTGAAATGGTGCGGCCCGGTTACGGAAGACAGCCTGTGTTTTTCCGAGCCTCAGTACCCTGATTATCACAACTATACAATTGAACGATACACAATCATCTGTGTCAAATAGGAGGAAGCTCAATGAAATACGCCGACTTAATCAGCTTTAACCCCATAGAAAGCATTATCCAACTTACATCAGCCAACGATGTGGACAAGGAGGCAGAACTTGTCCGCAGTTATGTCATGTCCGATGATATGGCAGATAAGCTTAAAAACAACATGCTTTCACAGCTCCGGCTTGATGAAGTGGTTGACAACAAGGGCGTCCTTCTTGTCGGTAACTACGGCACAGGTAAATCGCACTTGATGTCCCTTATCTCTGCTGTTGCCCACGACAGTTCTTATTTGAACAGCGTCCAGAACAAGCAGTTTTCTGCTGATGCTGCTTGCATCGCCGGTAAGTTTGAAGTTCTCAGAATTGAGATCGGCGCTGTGCAGATGTCTCTTCGTAATATTATTTTGAATAAAGTACAGCAGGACTTCAAGGATCGTGGTCTGTCTTTCTCTTTCCCTGACGAACGAGACATCATCACAAACAAAGAAGTCCTTTTGAATATGATGGAGATTTTCGCCAGCAAATATGCTGATCGCGGATACCTCATTGTTGTCGATGAGTTCCTTGACTATCTCGGCGGCAGAAAGGAACAGGAAGTCAAACTTGACCTTGGGTTCATGCGAGAGCTGGGCGAGATTATCAAGAGTTCGCGTCTGAGAGTCATTTTCGGCGTTCAGGAAAAGCTCTTTGACAATCCCAACTTTGCTTTCGTTTCTCAGACGCTCAACCGCGTCAAGGACCGTTTTGAACAAGTGATCATCCGCAAGGAAGATACTGCCTATGTCGTTTCGGAAAGAATCCTCAAAAAGACGCCGGAGCAAAAGGCGCTCATCCGCGAACACTTGCAGAAGTTTTGCAGTCTCTACTCCAACATGTCGGAGCGCATGGAAGAGTATGTTGACTTATTCCCGATCCATCCTTCCTACATAGACGTTTTCAATAAAATCTATATTATAGAGAACCGCCACATTCTCAAGAACATCTCAGAGATTATCCGCCGTATTATCAACGAGGAAGTAACCTCCGATGCTCCCGGCATCATCTCTTTTGATACCTACTGGGGCTTCATCAAGGAAAATCTTGCACTGAGGACAGATGCAAATATCAAGGAAGTCGTTGATAAGAGCGAGATGCTGGAAGACATCGTAACCCGCGCCTTCCCGAAGAAGCTCTACAAGTCACTTGCCATTCAGATAATCAATGCTTTGAGCGTTCATCGCCTGACCACCGGCGACATCAGCATTCGTGCCGGGCTGACTGCGGAAAACCTGAGAGACGATCTTTGCCTTTACCTGAAAGGAATGCCTGACCAAAGCTCAGACACTCTGCAATCCATCATTCAGATTACCTTGAAGGACATCATGACCACTGTAAGCGGTCAGTTCATCGAGCACAACGCAGAGAATGGTCAGTATTATCTTGATCTCAAGAAAGACATTGATTACGACGAGAAGATCATGCAGAGAGCTGCTGTCATGGACGATGACCGGCTGAACAATTATTTCTACGACGTTGTTTATTACTGCTTGGAGTGGGACGCCAAAGAGCATGTCACCAACTTCAAGATTTATGAGCACACCCTGAACTGGGCGTCTCACAGCATCTTCCGTAGAGGCTACCTGTTCCTAGGAACGCCGGAGAACCGTCCTACCGCACAGCCTCCCGAAGACTACTACATCTACTTTCTCCCTCCCTTTGGCAACGAATCTTATACCGACGAACATAAGGCTGACGAAGTATTCTTTACATTCAAGCAGAGTGAGGAATTCAAGAACAATCTTCGTCTCTATGCCGCCGCACTCATGATGAAGGAGCTTGCAGAGGAAAAGAACAAGGGCGCCTACAATTCAAAAGCAGATGGCTTCAAAAAGAAGCTTACCCGGTATCTCAGCGAGAATAAGAATACCTGCTTTGAAGTCACATACAAAGGCGAAAAGAAGCAGCTTCTTGAAGTCATGAAGGGGCAGTATAAGGCATCCAATCCGTTCAAGGAGACTATGGACTTAGTATCCTCCATCTGCCTTGACGGATGGTTCAGCGAAAAGTATCCGCTGTATCCTCACTTTAAGACGCAGATCACCCTCAAAAATATGGCTGAGACGCTTCGTGCTGGTTTTGACCGCTATGCCGGACGCAAGAGTCAACAGGCAAACGCATTGCTTGAAAGCTTTGGCTTGCTGGAAGGCGACAAGATTACCGTCGCCAACTCGAAGTATGCTCAGTATTACATCAAGGAGCTGAACAAGCTTCCCGCGGGTGCTGTCATCAATTTCAGCGACATCTACGAGGAAACCTTTGAAGGTTATGTAGATAAGCAGTTCAAGCTCAGCTATGCCATCATGCCAATTGTTTTTCTGTCACTTGTTTATTCCGGCAACGCAGTGATCGCTTTGAAAAATGGCTCTTCTATCACGGCGTCCGACCTTGACAACATTCCGAAAACCAGTGTAGTGGACATTTATGAATTCAAGTACATCTCCAAGCCGAAGGACGTGCAGCTTGCCGAGCTGATCCATCTGTTTGAGATCCTTGAACTGCCCACCGGTCTGATCAACAATCCGGCGCAGCGTGAAGCCGGTCTTGAGCAGCTCCTTGCAAAGACAAAAGACATTGTGAATCTCGCTGTAAAAGCGGCAAGCCGTCTCAATGGAGATTTCGAGCTTTGGGGCGAGCCGCTGATCGCAGAACACATTGCATCTAAATACATAGAGTCCGGCAAGCGCGTTCTCGACATGTTCAGCAACTTTGCCACACGCTTCAATACAGTTGCGAAGCTCCCCAACTTCACATACACGAAGGAGCAGATTGACCAGATCGCCGAGGACATTCAGAACGTTAAGATCGTTTTGGAGTATGACACCTTCAAATCCGAAGGTTCCGCCGATGTGACCTACATCATGAGCATAGAGACGATGAATCTCGGCAACACCATGAAGGATGAAATTGAAACCGCTAAGGATAGCTTCCGTCAGATCAGAGATGACATCCCGGAAGAAATGAGCGGTGACGATGCTGCTGCCGACGTAAAAGATGTGCTTTCCAAAGTCAAGGCGCACTACATAGACATTTACTTTGAGGAACACAGCAAAAAGCGCCTCGGCGTTGCCGATGGCAAACGCAAAGGCGAGATCATCAGCTCCGCTAAGCTGGCTAATCTGAAAAGGCTGAAAACACTCAGCATCTTCTCCGCCGCAAAGATTGACGTACTTGAAAAAGACCTTGCCGGATTGAAGATATGCTATGAGCTGACGCCGGATATGCTCAAGACAACACACTTCTGTACCAAGTGTAACTTCCTCATGGGCGAAAGCGAAGTTCCCGTCAAGGGAAAGCTGGATACCATCGAGGACCGCATTGATGCGCTGACAGACGAATGGACAACAACGCTCTATAACACGCTTTCTGATCCCATTCTGGAAGCGCAGATGAAATACCTCAGCTCCCAGCAGCGTACCGTGATCGATACCTTCATCAAAACGAAGGTCCTGCCGGAAAAGGTTGATACCTTCTTTGTGGAAGCAGTTAATACACTGCTCGAAGGCTTTGAGCCGGTATCTATCCCGGCGGATGAGCTGATCGACAAGCTGGACGCGCTCGGCCCGTGCGACATTGCAACCTTCAAAAATCGCATGAACGATGTTCTCAGCGCCTACACAAAGGGCAAGGATGCAGAGAAGCTCCGCATTGTAGTTAAGAGATAAGGAGACAAAGACATGGAAAGAAGAAAGCTGACTAAAGAGGACGTTGATAAGGTCCGCGATATTGAAGGCTTCCCCATCGGTAAGGATGAGGACATTATCGCGCTTTCTGATGCTCCTTATTATACGGCTTGCCCGAACCCATTTATTGCTGATTTTATCAAGGAAAACGGAAAGCCTTACGATGAGGCGACGGACGATTATCACAGAGAGCCTTTTGCTGCTGATGTGAGTGAAGGAAAAAGTGATGCCATTTACAACGCTCATACTTACCACACTAAAGTACCATATAAAGCAATTATGCGATATATCCTTCATTATACTGATCCCGGCGCAATAATTCTTGACGGTTTTTCTGGAACCGGTATGGCGGGTGTTGCTGCAAATATGTGCGCGCATCCAGAAGCAGATTTCAAAGCCCTAATTGAGCTTGAAATGCCTCATGTTAGGTGGGGAATCAGATTTCCAATTCTGAACGATTTGTCACCGATTGCATCATTTATTGCACAGAATTACAATGCGAATATAAATCTGGAAAACTTTGAAGAGGAGGCGATTTCAGTCCTCGAAAAAACTCAGCGTGAATGCAGTTGGATGTACCAAACGAAACATGACGAAGGGTACTCGTTGAAACTCGATGGACTTGAATCAGCAGGTACGATTAACTACACTGTATGGTCAGATGTTTTTATCTGTCCGCAATGTGGTGAGGAGATCGTTTTCTATGATCGCGCAGTTGATCCAGCGAGTGGTAAAGTAAGTGATTCATTTTCTTGTATCAAGTGTAATGCAAGACTAAAAAAAGATGATTGTTCAAGGGCTTTCCATACTTTTTTTGACGAGGCATTATCTCAAAACGTCACTATGGTAAAGCAAAAGCCTGTGTTGATCTCATATCAATTTGGAAAAAAGAGGTTTACTAAAAAACCTGATGCCTCAGATTTGGCTGTCATTGAGAAAATTGACAGTCTCAAAATACCGTATTGGTTTCCGACTGATCGAATGTGTGAAGGTAAAGAAAGCCGAAGAAATGATAAGTTTGGGCTGACACATGTTCATCACTACTTCTACAAACGTACACTTTATGTTCTATCAAAACTGTTTGATGAAATTAGGCACACAGAGAATTCACGACTCCTGATGATACTGTTTACGAGTCAAATAATAAACATCAGTAAAATGAATAGATTTCGCCCTCAAGTCTCATTTCCATACAATCCACTCAGTGGTACCCTTTATGTGTCTTCTATGATTTCCGAAGCGAACCCATTTAACGCGTATGCAGGAAAAATCAAAAAGTTTTGCGAAGCACTAAAATATAACAACGGAAATAAGTATATCGTATCGACCGGTTCAACCACCGCCTTACCTGTTCCGGATAAATCGTGTGACTACATTTTTACTGATCCTCCCTTTGGCGACAACCTTAATTATTCTGAGTTGAGTTATTTGTGGGAGGCTTGGCTTAAAGTTCAAACTAACAGCAAGTACGAGGCAATAGTGAATCCCACCATGGGGAAGGCTCTACCGGAATACCAATCGCTAATGTCACAGTGCTTTTTGGAATACTATCGAATTCTTAAGCCGAACAGGTGGATGACTGTCGAATTCCACAATTCAAAGAATGCAGTTTGGAATGCTATTCAAGAATCGCTTCAACGATCTGGTTTCATTGTGGCTGATGTTAGAACATTAGATAAACAAGGTGGTAGTTTTAAGCAGGTTAACAACTATTCTGCGGTAAAGCAAGACCTCGTAATATCGGCTTATAAGCCAAATGACAAATTCACTCACGGCTTTATTGAAAAAGCAGGGACTGTAGACGCTGCTTGGAGTTTTATTTCACAGCACCTTGAAATGCTTCCTGTGGTGGTGATCAAGGGAGAAAGAATTGAGCTTATCGCAGAACGTCAAGCGTTCCTTTTGTTTGACCGTATGGTGGCTTACCATATCATGCAGGGAATCTCGGTTCCTCTTGATTCAACTACATTCTATCGTGGACTCGATGAACGGTATCTCAAGCGAGATGGTATGTACTTCCTTGCCGATCAGATTAACGAATATGATACTGCCCGAATCAAAAATGACGTTGAGCCGATTCAGTTCCAGCTCTTTGTAACCAATGAAAAATCAGCCATCGCGTGGCTCTATCAGCAGCTTGAAACACCGCAGACATATCAGGCAATTCAGCCTGAATTCATGAAAGAGATCAAGTCCATCGACAAGTTTGAGGACATGCCGGAGCTGTCTGTCCTACTTGAAGAAAACTTCTTGCAGGACGACGAAGGCAAATGGTATATCCCCGACGTGACAAAGGAAGCGGACGTTGCGAAGCTCCGTGAAAAGAAGCTGCTCAAAGAATTTGAAGGCTATCTTGCGACCAAAGGCAAGCTCAAGCTGTTCCGCGCCGAAGCGGTCCGCGTGGGCTTTGCGAAGCTGTGGGCAGATAAGAACTACAAGCTCATCGTAGATACCGCCGAGCGCCTTCCCGAACAGATCATCCAGGAAGATGACAAACTGCTCATGTACTACGACATCAGCTTGGGGAGAGTGTAAGATGTCAGAGCAAACATTCAGTATTAAACTTGACGTTGACAACATCGGTCCGCACTTTGGCGATAAGAAAATTACTTTTTCCGATGAAGTAGACTCAAATAAAGCGATTTTCTTTGCTTCAAACGGCACGGGAAAATCGTTTATCAGTCGCGCTTTTCGGCTCACGTCAGCCGAAAAGCAAACTGAAATTGCTGATGACTTGCTCACGCTGGGACAGGCAAAAGGAAACCTCGCATTCCAGATTATCAAATGTACTAATGAAAAGAAACTCTCTATTGCAATCGCTCGCGGCAAGGCTCCGGTCATCCAAAACGACACTGGCTTGATATTCCATGTATTCAACAGTGATTTCGTGGAAGAGAACATCAAACCAAAGCATTATACCCCAGATGGAAATATTGAAGGGTACATCCTTGGCAAAACGCATATTGACCTTACAGAAGAAAAAAGGGCAGAAAAGGCGAAAGAAAGCAGACTCAATGAAATAAACAAAGCCATAGACAAATTGATTCTTGATGCTCAAGAAGAACTCAGGACAAAGGGTGTTAAGAGTTCAACAATAGAGTACGGCTTAATTGAACGAAGTCAGTTGCGGAATAAAAAGGAATTTGAGAAATTGGCATCTTTCGATGAAATCGTCGAACAACTTGCTGTTTTGTCAAAAGTACCTGAAAATCTGCCTGATGTACAAGCGCCCATTCTATCAGTAAACCAAACCGTATCTGAGGAAGTTGCCGCTGTACTAAAAACAGCATATCCAAAAACAGAATGGGATGAAGAGTTCGTCGAGTATTACAAAACGCATAGACAGTTTATTGATGTTGGCGTCGAGCTGTCCGGCAGCGGGAATATCTGTCCGTTCTGTAAGCAACCGTACGGTACAGATGCGCTTTCGCTTGTCCATCAATATAAGGCATACATGCAAGATAAAGAGGCCGAAATCCTGAGAAGGATTGAACAGCTTTCTGCCTCGGTCAGCAATAATCTATCCGCATTAAAGAAGGTCCAGAAGGATACAAAAGCAGCAATCGGTGAAATTGCGAACATAAAAAAGTATTTTCCGTCTCTCGGCAACACCGTACTCGATGAGCCTGAATTATCAGAAGAAGAGGCCGCATTATTTACAAGGATAACAGCTTTACTGAGCTTAAAAGCGGCTGATTTACCTGCAATATTCGATGAGATTGATTTACTTGCAGCTTCATGCAAATCTATTGTAGAACGCTTCGCGTCTACTACAAGCAAGAATGAGGATACAATCAAAACAGTAAACACTGTAAAAAACAATGCAAATGGAGAGCGTCTTCTTCTAAGGCGAAATCTCTGCAAAGCACAGTTTCTTAGACTTCAAGTAAACACGGCATCATCTTTCACTGAATTTGATGAGGTGACAGATTCTCTCGCAAAGCTGAGAGAGAGCATATTGGAAAAAGAGCAGAAAGAACGTGTCAGCAAAAGGGATAAGGTCTATGAAACGCTGACATTCTTTTTGAACCGATTCTTTTCGGGTAAATATACCATTGACAAAGACACATTCCAAGTGAAATTCATGGGGAGTAGCGTAGGAAAAAATGCGTCCAACATACTTAGCGATGGCGAGAAAAGCATTGTGGCATTCTGCTACTACCTTGCTTCAACGCATGTTCTGATTGCACGAGAAACAGATTACAACCAACTATTCTTTGTAATAGATGATCCCATTTCCAGTATGGATTTTCACTTTGTGTATGCGGTTGCCCAGTCACTCAGGGACATAAAAGAATACTTTGGAATAACGTCGTTTGCTCGAATGTGGGTTTTCACTCATAACATGGAATTTCTAAGTATCGTGGCACGAAATTACATAATCTCTAACGTCTATGTTATGAAACCGGGAAAGATTGAACAGCTGAAACACCAACTACTTATGCCATACGAAAGCCATTTGCAGGATATTGTTGCTATTGCAGCCGGGAAGCAACCACCTTCGCACACAACGGCAAACTCAATCCGCCACGTCCTTGAAACAGTGAGCAGATTTGAATACCCTGAGCGCAGTATCGGAAAATATATATCCGAGAACAGCATTTTATCTCAAGACTCTTGCATTTTTACATTGTGTCAAGACTTGTCTCACGGCGGAATAAGAAGCCAACCGCCTTTCTCTGCTGAGATACTTGTGGCAGCATGTAAAACGGTTGTGGCATTTATGAACTCCAAATACGAGGGGCAAGTAAAAGCCATCCCGCAAATGACAGCGAAAGCGGAGGCATAACCTATGCTCAAAATCGGCGATTACGCTTTTGACAGTAAGAATAATGACCGTGTTCAGATCGTGGATATTACCACGGTCTGGGGCTTTGTGTCCTATAAGGTCTTCAATCCGATCACCGGAGCAGTGTACAAGCTTCCGGCAGATGCGCTTACGCAGGAAGTCCGTAAGGACCACAGCAACGAGTATTATCTGCGCTATGTTGCCATGCTTGCAAAAATCAAAAGCGAAACCTCCGAAGGCATCCTCTCAAAGCTGTCCAGCGGAATTATCCCCCTTCCTCACCAAATGCACGTTCTGAACAGAGCCGTATCCACAAACAGCGTCAGATATATACTTGCGGATGAGGTTGGACTTGGCAAAACAATCGAAGCTGGGCTTATTATCAAAGAGCTTAAAGCTCGCGGACTGATCAAGCGCATTCTCGTTGTTTGCCCCACTGGTCTGGTTACGCAGTGGAGCCTCGAAATGCAGGAGAAATTCGATGAGAAGTTCCACGTCATTTTGCCAGAAGACTATGACACAATCCGAAAAATAACAGATAACGATGATGTTTATGGGCAGTTCGATCAGGTGATTTCTCCTATGGATTCGATCAAGCCGCTTGAGAAGCGTGTCGGCTGGACAGAAGAGCGTATTGAGAAGTATAACGAAGAGCGCATTTATTCCATCATCAACAGCGGATGGGATTTGATTGTTATTGATGAAGCGCACAGAGTAGCCGGAAGCACCGGAGAAGTTGCAAGATATAAGCTGGGCAGCCTTCTTTCTCAGGCAAGCCCATACCTTCTTATGCTTACTGCTACACCGCATAATGGGAAGACGGAGCCGTTTCTTCGCTTAATTAGGCTTGTGGACGAAAAAGCCTTCCCAAACATGAAGGCTGTCGTGAAAGAACAGGTCGCACCTTACGTCATACGAACTGAAAAGCGGGAAGCCATTGACAATAACGGCAATGTCCTGTTTAAGAACCGCAACACACATATTATCGAACTTCATTGGGATGAGCGCCATACGATGCAGCGCAAGCTCTATGAGATGGTGTCGAATTATGTGTCGAAAAACTACAATAAAGCCATGCGCAATCGCGGCAAAAACATGTGGGTCGTATTTCTACTCATTATGATGCAAAGGCTCGTTACAAGCAGCACTCCGGCTGTAAAGGAGAGCTTGATACGCCGCGTTCATGTGCTTGAGGATCAGGCGTTTCAATTTGAGTCTATGACGGAATCTGAGTTTGCCGAGATGGAGCTTGAAGAGAGTATGGATGAAGCAATCTCTTCCATTTCTCTGGATATTGCAGATGAAATTGCAAGTTTGAATGAAATCATTGCTGTCGCCCAGCAAGCGGAATACCAGTATCTTGACGTGAAAATAGAGCCGTTGCTATCTATCGTTGATGACCTGTTTAACGAAGATAAAGATCGTAAAGTTATTATTTTCACTGAGTTCGTAGGCACACAAAACTATCTCAGCAGACTTCTTGCTGAAAGAGGATACTCAACTTCTCTTCTTAACGGCAGTTTAAGTATTGAAGAGAGAAACATCGTTCTCGCCGAATTCAGAGAGACAACCAACATTCTGATCTCAACTGACGCTGGCGGTGAAGGCCTTAACTTGCAGTTTTCCAACTGCGTGATTAACTATGACCTTCCGTGGAATCCAATGAAAATCGAACAACGCATCGGTCGTGTTGATCGTATTGGTCAACAACGCGATGTAGAAGTATATAATTTCATTTTGGCTGACACAGTAGAAAGCCGCGTAAAGGGCGTTTTGGAAGAGAAGCTTGCCGTCATCTTGAAGGAAATCGGTATTGATAAATATGCGGATGTTCTGGACAGTGAGACGGCAGGAGTCAATTTCACAGATGCTTATATGAACTCCATCCGCAGTCCAAAGAGTGTAGAGTATAATATTAAACCCATTGAAGAGGACCTGAAAACGCAGGTCAAAAACACGATGCGAATCAAGGACTTGATTCACGAGGATAAGGACCTATCCTCTTTCGTTGGTATGGATTCCTCATTTGACATTGAAGCAGCTCTGCGCTCCATGGTAGCCTACTACGAAAGTTCTATGGGCAATCCCCATTTGCCGATTGATAATTACGGCATCAACGATGAGATCATTGTCCGGCATTTGAAAAAGGAAATCGCGCAGGATCCCAATGCCGCCATTCTCAATGTGACCATACAAGATTTCCCCAACGAAAAAGGATATTTAATGCTATGGCATCTGTCTGTTTCTGCCGATGGCAACAGCGGGAAAACCGTGCCGGTCTTTATCAATGAAAGCGGTATTCTTCGCCCAATGGCGGGAAAGCGTATTTGGGAAGCCGTGCTTGATGACACGAAAACTATTCAAACCAGCGAAGGTTCTGTTATCGCCCCGGATTTTCTTGAAAAGCTGCTTACGGCTTCACAAGAATACGCATACGATTCTTTCGTCAAAATGAAGAACGAATACGAGCAAAAGAATGAAGAGAATCACAAGAAATACAGTTATGCGCTCAATCTCAGAATTGATGCTGCTAAACATATAGGAATTGACAATATTAGAACTCACAAGCTACACTCTTTAGCCTTAGAGAGTGCTGAGATGGATGCTGCTTACGAAGCAGGGAAACAAATATGTCCTGACTTCCAGCTGGAAATTCTCGTACACATGGAGTGATACAAATGATTGAAGAACGGGTACGAACGCTGCTATCAATGGAATACGAGAACCGCTTGCTAATTCATGAAAAGAACTCATTTAGCAGTGTCGTTGACTATGCCCAAATGCTGATTGATGCGGGGTACGAAGTAATTCTATATGATGATATTGAAGCTTTCAGGCTGACGTATGAAAACAACCTGAGAGGCACTAAGGCAAAAGCAGCCATCATCTCCCGCAGTCACATATACATTCCTTATGACATCAAAAAAGCATTCTATGAAGTTGAACTGTCTTTGGACGCGCTTTACCCAAAGCTTAATTCTGCTGTACTTCTTGAGCATTTGAATGACATTGAGCTGATTGATTATGTGTATGACTCTCTATATGAGGATCAAAAAACAGAGGCACAGACACGACATTTCATAGAGCAAAGAGTTCTTACAAAAGCAGCTATTTCTCCGTTCATTGCCGCACGAGACGCCGATTTACTTAAAGAAGCTAAGAACGCTTCTTCGTATTTGGATTGGATTAGCATTGCGAAGAAAAATGCCAAACTTGGCGTTTATGCTGCAAGTATTGGAGAAGAACGAAGCCCGCTTGCAATAGACAATGAGTTTGAATGTTTTATCTTTGATGGATACCCAAAACTATCGGGCGTGGTTGCGAAAAATTCTCCTTCGATTCTTCCAAAAGCAATAGACATGATTGCCGGAGGAAAAGCAGCAATCATTGTGGCGGACGGCATGTCTTTGTTCGACTTTGAGATAATGTCGAAATACTTCTCGGATTTCGAGTATGACTACAACTGTTCATTTGCGATGATCCCAACAACGACGAGCATTTCCAGACAGAGCTTGTTGAGCGGTAAATATCCGCAACAGTTGAGTGATCCTTTTTCTCTTGCAAAAGAGGAATCCGGCTTTTATAATGCTGCATCAGAACACGGGTACACGAAGCAACAGACGTTTTATGCGCGAGGCTATGATGCGTTGCCCGGTCCTCTTGTCCGTTTTGCTGCAATAATCATAAATGATATTGATGATATGGTTCATGGACAGATGCAGGGACGCCAAGGCATGTTTAATGATGTGACACTACTCGCTAAAACGGGCAAATTGCAAAGCCTTATATGCTCACTACTGGAAAGCGGATTTTCTGTCTATTTGACCGCTGATCACGGAAATACACATTGTGTGGGCGGAGGGTCAATTAAACGCACCGGTGTAGAGACAGAAACCAAATCGAAGCGAATGATTGTATTGAAGGACTTCGCCGAAGTTTCGGATGATCTCAGGGACAGAACGATAGTGTATCCGGGGTATTACATGGACAAATCATATCAATACATGATATGCAAAGGCGATACGTCATTTGATAATAAAGGTGAGGATGTTATGACGCACGGCGGCATCTCGATTGAGGAAGTAATCGTGCCATTCATCAAGATTAGGAGTAAACACAATGGCTAAAATGGTAGGACTTTCTCGCGGATTAAAGAGTGAATGGCTTGACAAAACAGTAAAACTTGTCCTTGCTGGGTTATCAGAGAATGAAATCAAGGATGAACTCAATGAATACCTGTCGTTTGAAATAAAAAGCCCAACAAACATCAGAAAGACAAGAGAGATTCTGATGAATTTATGGGTCTACCCCAATGAAGATATGGATGATATTCGGAACGACGCAATCATAGCATTTAAGACTGGTAAAGGAAGCAAAATGGCTCTTCACTGGTGTATGATTTTGCTTTGTTATCCGGTGTTTGTTGATATATGCGGTTTGATTGGAAAACTCACGGTAATTCAAGACACTTTTACAACCGCATGGCTCAAAGACAAGCTATTTGAAGAGTGGGGAGAAAGAGCCACACTTTATCATTCAAGTGATAAGATATTGCAGACAATCAAAAATCTGGGCGCAATAGAGAATCAATCCGTGGGAGTATACTTAATAAAACAGTATCCGGTTCTGGATGATGCTACGATAAAAGTCTTAGTGAAGACCACACTGGCGTTAAAGCAAAAAGCCTACTATGAAATTACAGAGATTTCTTCGGTTTCACAGATGTTCCCATTCGTATTCGATGTTACCCACGAATGGATATACAACGCTGGATGCTTCACACTGACGAACTTTGGCGGGAAAGCGGTCTTAATGTCATAAAACTAATGCAAAAAAGCCTCAGCCAACACCCGTCAGGGCACCGGCTGAGGCTCTTTAGTATTCAGGGAGAGATAAGTGCCAAAATCGACTCTTTTCTGCGCATTCCGATGCTTGTCAATGCGAATGAGAAAGCATACGGAGATACATTGTAAACCACCGTATAGCTCAGAGAATCGCCCAAAAGCGACACTTATATCAACACTTTTTGCTTCTCTCTGAACGCTTTGAAAGAAAACGCGGGCAGTCAATCAGATCGGCTCGAAAACTCTGCTTACATTCATGGACACAGCGGCGGCAGAAGTAATTGTACTTCCGCCGCCCGTCCTTATCCAGAAAGAAGCTCCACTCGGCCTTCCACTTTGCGCTTCTGCTCATATTTCGAGATCATTACTCTTGGCTTTTGCCGGAGTGTCCTTCTTTGGAGGCTTTTCGGATTTAGCTTCTTTGAGCCGATCCATGATAGAAGTCTTTTTCACTGGTTCAGGCTGCTTTTCCTCCTTCGATCCGTTATTAATGATCCCGTCAATCATTCCGTAGTCATCTTCCATCGACATTTCAGCGTTTTTGAGACTGTTTTCCTTCTCCACGGCAGCAACCCATGTTTCCTTGGTAACGCCGAAAATGCCGCCGCGCTTTGCGTGTTCTGCAATCTCCGAGGGATTCATGACGTGTGTTTCCGAGTTGTCCGCATAGAGCTTGAAAACTTCGCATCCGGGCTTTTCAAAGACGGTCGCTGCGGCTTCTTCGCGCAGTGGGAGCATCCCGCCCCAGGCGTAACCGTATTCCTTCATTTCATCGGTCGTAATCGACGGATCGGGAGGATTGCTGACAGCGAGTTGATCGAGCCGAAGCTGTTCCAGCGTCTCATCATCAAACCCGTTGTAGATTTCATCCAGAACGAGCTTCCCTTTGGCGTCAACAATGATACTTGCCGCCTCATCCCCGTAAGTATCATGCTCAAGGAGAAAGAACGCTTTATCTTCAACCTTTGCGTCATCAATTACATGCCATGTACCGATATGTCCGGCAACCGCAAGCCCCTGAGTTGTGGCGTCAAGAAGCCTTTCCCGCGTCTGGAAAAAGTCCGGGATCTCCTTGAATCCGTAGCTGTCCACGAAATGAGCCGAGTCTTTGCCGTTCTCATGCACAACAATCACATCGCTGACGCTGAGGCTGTGACCGCGATAATCCGCAGGATGATTGAGATTGAAACGAGTGTAAACCCCTTCAAGGTCCTCGCCCTGCTTCATGTCACCGGTATATATCTTATTGTATCTCTCTGCCGTGACCGGCATGTTAAAGCTTCTGAGATAGTCAAAATTCATGAAGGACATCTTCCTGCCAAGCTCATCGTCTTTGATCTGGTAGATGTCCAGCGTTTTCTTCTGTTCCTGCTCCGTTTCAGGCACAACGGGAATTACAGCTATCTTGCCGTTTATCTGGGCAAACATTTCCGGCTGCTTGAACAGCTCCGCGTATTTCTGCTGAAGCTCCGGCGAGAGAGAGCCGAAATTATCATCGGTCAGCCCCGTTACCATGAAAGTACCGGCGATAATGTCATAAACCTCTCCGTCCTCAGTGCTGAGCGCACGATTGAGCTGCAAGCCGTTCAGCTTTCCTTCCTCGTTACAGACAAGTGCGACCGGATCGTCGTAAGGATAAACCGCCTCGATGTCTCCGCCAACAGCCTTTTGCAGCGAAGCCAAGCCGCTGTCGATCTCCTGAGCATACGGCTCCTTCATCGGCTCGATAATCAATACAGAGAGTTTACCGCTGTTTTCTTTCTCAAAGTCTTCATCAATATTGGGCATTTACTCGCTCCTTTCATCCATGAATTCAGCCGGTGCAAAATCGCACCGGCTAAATTCCTCGTCGTTCATCTTCACAAGCTTGTGTACTACCCGGAAAAGAAGCTGCTGCATCTCATCATCGAGATCGGCAAGCGGAACGCTTTTCATCTCGGAGATCAGTTTCGCCCGGTTAGAAGTGTCAAAGATACAGATCAGGTTAGTCTCTTCCACTGTGAAATTGTTCATAGCTCCATATCCTTTCCTTTGGATTTGCTGACGCCGGGCGTCTTTCGCTGAGCACTTTGCTCTGCTTTGAGCCTGTTTCGTACAGACGGTTTCTCACGCTTTTTCTCACCATCCGTTTTGCCCGCGATTGCTTTGATTTCGGCTTTGGTGAGCGGAATCGGCGTTTCTTCGACGTAGCTGCGGATATAAGCGATGTCTTCCGTAAGCTGTTGAGGGTTCACCCCGGCCACCGCAGCATGAAGCCTGACCTCATCTGCTTTGAAATCAACCGCGTCGATCTGATACGGATGATTGTCGATTCTGATAACCAGACCAACAGGAATGTAATCGGCGGCTTTCAAGTCCTTTTCTATCTCGCCGTTTTTGAAGAGCAAGACATCCTCTCCGGTCTTCCACAACCGATGCGAGCCGGACAACCAAGCCGATTCCCGAAAGCCTGTCACTGCAACGCTGCCACCGCCTTCAAGTTCTTTTGAGAGAAGCTTTGTTCCGAGAACCGCCGACGCCTTCTCAGCGTCATCCCCGTAAAGCTCATAGTATCCGTGCTGGGCAAAGCAGATAAGCGATGCAGGATGTGCTTCCTTGACGGCGTTATAAGCGTTCTGTTCGGCGAATGGAAGCGGCAGAAGGATTTCTTCCCGTTTTGCTTCCTTCATTGCATATCGTTTCTGGCGCTGCTCCGCAAGAACATCATGAAGCTTATCCGGATCCTGCGGGAGCGCGACTTGCTTTACGATATTGCCGTGCTCTTCAACCCAATTGGAAACTGCGCCCCATCCGATATTGAACGGTGTTCGAGTGACATAGCCATCCTCAAAGGTTATTTCTTTTTCGCTGACGCGGACCGCTTTCTTAGCCATTTCCGCTGCATGTTCACGAAAATCCAGCTCGTACAGATTGCCGATTGCCGCTTTGCCCTGAATGAAATACGGCTCGACCACGAAAGCGACAAAATGATCGTCCGCCTGCTGAGCGTAGAACTGCCAAGTGTTGAAATCGCGGGTGTCGCGGATAAACGCTTCCCGCTCGTTGAGACATTGCGTGCCGGACTTCCGGGAAAGCCACAGAA
>ENA-OWPN01000238-OWPN01000238.1-human-gut-metagenome-genome-assembly--contig:-NODE-238-length-93452-cov-10.443141_pt1 | contig 93452 bp, 80 predicted proteins | sample MGYA00248266_ERZ651850 | MGnify/ENA primary metagenome ERZ651850 (study PRJEB26924, sample SAMEA4378296) | human gut metagenome | biome: human gut; feature: human-associated habitat; material: faeces... | reverse complement strand
AGGAACTTTTCTCTTATTATAGCACCAATCTTGTGAAATCACAATTTATTCTTGTATCCTGCCGCTGATACCGTCTGGATTGGTTTTCCTTTCTTTTTTGTTCCCTTTAATTAGCCATGAACTGCTTGATGCCCTGGCTTTTGGCTGCTGCGTTATCCGAGCCGTAGCCCTCCAGCAGATTGACCACGCCCCACACGGCAAGGCCAGCGCCCAGCGCCACGACGAGAGTTTGCAGGGTACTAACGGCAGAAGCAAAAAACTGCATAAGTCCTCCATTTCTCCGGGGGGCAAAGCCCCGGCCATGAAAAAAGCCGCCATTTCTGGCGGCAGCTACTCCTCTGGACACCGTGACCAGAGGTTATACAAAGGCGTCCGGGTCGTCGAGGTCATCATAGTTGAGGATGTCCTCGTCCTCGCCTGTGAGCGCCTCGTCCGGCACGTCCACCTTGTAAACGGTATAGGTTTCGTTGGGGTTGAGCTTGTCCATCCGCCGCGTCACAAGGCTGTTGAGGTCAAAAGCGTTCTTCACCTTGTCGGCCTCGGCGGTGTATTTGTAGTTTGGATGCTGCTTCAAATCGTACTTCTTGGAGTAGAACGGCGGCAGGCCCCGAAGCTGCAAAATACACCGATCTCCGGGCATGGTGGCAAGCTCGCTGGGGGTCATCAGCTCCCGGCCCAGCCGCTGGGTATTTTGGCTGTAGCTTTCGGATTGGCCCCGTGAGCGGCCTTCGGTCTGCATGGAGATGGTGGCCTTACCCAGCCAGTTCTCGGATATTTCCTTGATGGTGGAGCTTTCGCGTCCGCCGAGGAACAGCACACTATCCATGTTGCCGAGGATGGTTTCCGCGTTCTTGTCATAGATGGCCTTGCACTGGGCAAGCTGCTGATACAGCAGGCACAGGCTGATCTCACGGGAGCGGATGACGGCCACCAACTTTTCAAGCTGGGGCACCTGTCCCGTATTGGCCGCCTCGTCCCACAGTACCCGCACATGATGGGGCAAGCGGCCCCCGTGAACATTGTCCGCCCGTTCACACAGGAGGTTGAACATCTGCGAAAAGGCCAGCGCCACAAGGAAATTGTAGGTGCTGTCCGTGTCGCTGATGCAGAAAAAAGTAGCCGTCCGGCGATCTCCCATGCGGTCAAGCTCTAATTCATCATAGGACATGATCTCCCGAAGCTGGGGAATGTCAAAGGGGGCCAGACGCGCACCGCAGGAAATGAGGATGCTTTTGGCCGTCTTGCCGGCGGCCAGCTTATATTTCTTATACTGGCGCACCGCAAAGTGGTTTGGCTTCTCGGCTTCCAGTGCATCAAACATCAGGTCTACGGGGTTTTTGAACTCCTCGTCATCCTCACGGACTTCCATGGCGTTGATGAACTCAATGAGGGTGGAGAAGTTTTGTTCCTCCACCGGAGCCTCATAATGGATATAGCCAATAAGCGCGCAGTACAACAAGGTTTCTGCTTTTACCCAGAAATCGTCTCCGGCCTTGCCTTCGCCTTTGGTATTGGCGATCAGCGTTGTTACCAGCTTCAAAATATCCTTTTCGCTGTGAATATACGCAAAGGGATTATAGTGCATGGATTTTTTGAAGTTGATGGTATTTAGGACCTTGATTCGGTACGGCTCATAAATGACCTTGCCGTGCTTATCCTTCATGGGCTTTCCGTCCTTCCCCAGCTTGGGTGCGCCCCTTTGGAGCATTTTTCCGCACTCCACCAAAATGGTTCCCTTCGGGTCTGTGACCACATAAGAACTGTGCATCTGCATCAGATTTGGTTTGAGCCAGAAACGGGTCTTACCGGAACCGGAGCCGCCGATCACCAGCACATTTTTGTTTCTGGCGGTCTTTGGGTCCTTGGGGCGGCTGTTCATGGTCAGGCTTTCGGTTTTTGTGAGAATGACATTGTTCTGGAACACCGGGTCGATGTAGGGAGCAATATCCTCACTGGTTCCCCAACGGGCAGAACCATACTCCATGCCATGACGGTACTTCTTGGCGTTTTTACTTTTGAGATACACCGCCAGACGCAGGCCAGCACCGCAGCACAGCCCCACCAGCAGATCCAACGGGTGCAGGCTGGGCCAGAAACTTTGCAGCGCCCCAGGCAGGACAGCAAACAGGGAAAGGAATTTCTCTGAAGCATTTGCCCCCTGTGCCAGCCGCCATGCCTCCCCGAAGTTGGTAGCAAACAGCCCCATCAGGAGATAGGGCAGGTTCAGCAAAACGAGCTTTTTGATGTCAAGCTGCTTTTTCATCGTTCCAGCTCCTTTCGCTTGGTGCGGTCCACCACGGCATTTTTGACCATCTCTTTGAACTGACTGAGTTTTGCCAGCACAGACGGGCGTTCCGTTTTCTCGGCCTTCTTGACCTTTTTGCTGGTGTACTCGGTAAATGCAGCGGTCAGCGCATCGGCGTCACGGCCTTTGAAAAAGATCAGGTATTTGGGCGGGGAGCTGCTGCGGTCTTTCTTCACCGCATAGTCCACACCATATTTCCGGGCGATCTTCTCAAATTCCTTGATGGAGGGGTCTGTGATCTCGATATTGGAGATCCCCTGATTCTGACCAATGAGCTGCTTGACGGTCTGTTTGCCGTGGGGTGTCACAGGGGCGTCACGGCTTCTCTGCTTTTGCAGCTTCTTTTCCTTGCGGTGGGCAAGGTACTTGCTGATGGCGGCTTTGAGCAGCCTGCCAGTGAACTTTGTTCCGCTGACAACCAGCGTTAAAGTCCTGTTTTCCACTTCTTCCTGCATTTTCAGCGCCTCCTTTCCACAAAATGTGCAGGGGTGGTGCATTTATTTCTAAGGCGGGACCACCAGCCGCCGGAGAAGGTATTTCTTCATCGAACCGCCCTCAACGAATTTGCTCAGAACGGTCATAGAGCAAATCTCCATTTCTGACCTTTGCATGACTGAGAATCTTGATCTGTCCCTTTGCCTGACTGTCCAGAGCTTTTTCATAGCCCTTATCTGACAAAAACAGGCGGGTTCGTTCACCTTTCCAGCCCACCGGGGAGTCATGCGTCAGCACATCAAAAATAATCATGTGCCGGGTGTTCTCAGCAAATCGCTGGAGATCCATGTAGTCATGGCCGTGATAGTTCTGCGCTCCAGCTTTCTGGCGCATTTCTTCCATCAGCTGACCGATTGTTTTGCCTTCTGGCATAAAACTCACTTCCTTTCCCACTCTCATACAACCATCAAAATCATGTCTCTCAGCTGAGCAAAGTAGAGTTTGCCTTGCGGGGTTATCAGCGTATAGGAGCCGATATGCCCGTGATTGCAGTAGTCTTTGACACAAAACAGTCCTTCATTGGCTGGCTTTGCATAGGGCAGTACATTACCGGATGCGGTGCGGTACACAAAACGCTTTTCCAGAAGGAAACGGACAAACCGACGCTCCGGGACAAGCAACTCTTTGGCGGTGGTGCGGAGGTTGGTACTGTGATTGAGGTCGATGAACAAATCATAAAAGGCTACCTTACTCTCCAGCAGGGCATTTTCCTCTCGTAGCGACGCATTTTCTTCCCGCTCAGCAAGCAGCTCGGAGCAGAGCTTTATCAGAGCTTCCGGAGAAGTGGCTATCTCCCACAACTTCTCTTTTGTGAGATAGGCTCCGTGCTTGCGAATGGCAGGTAGAACTTCATCAAACACCCATTGTTCAAACCGTTCCGCTGACGGCAGTTTACTATGGGCGATCAGACGATATAGATCACCTTCGGGGATAAAGAGCATTTCGACCATTTGTACCGCGGGGCTTCCATCTGCCTTTTTCCCAGTCTGGACCCCTATGGAACATTTCGTTCCACCCCTGGTATGGTCGCGGACGGCTTTGCGTGGATTGGTATATCCCAGCGCTGTTGCCACATCTGTACCGCAAAATAATACTTTGCCATTCTGTTCCAAAGTGCGAATGCTTCCGAACTCTGGACTATTGAAAATTTCAATCTGATTCATGCTGTGCCTCCTTTGGTGAAATACAAAAGCGGCTGATTACCAGCCGCCTGCGTGCATATCGTGATTTACCAGTGAAGTGTAGTGGTTATTCATGGTGGTAGGAGCGTTGAACAGCACTGCAAGCAGGTACTGCTTGATGTTGTGTACCTGGGTGGTGTTCTTTTGCAGACAGTCCATGACAAACTCGATGTGAGAGCTGTCCAGCTTCAAAAAGCGGGAGCGTACAATTTCATGAGGAAAGTCCGCACCAGAGATCCGGGTGGTCTTTCGTTTGGCACAGACCGTTTCTACCAACAGCTCTACGATCTCATTCAGGTCATCCAGGTAGAGAGGATAACGCTGCTTCAGACAATCATACTCGATATTCTCCAAAATCAATTCCCGATAATTTTCTATCTCTGTGACAGACATCGCATCCCTTCCTTTCCGTTCCGGCGGTATTACCGCCGCTGTTTCCCGGAAGGGAATGGAATCGGTATTTGATCCATGAGTATTTTGTTTTTGGGTATTTGATTTCTTAGTATTTAATTGTGTTGGATTTTCCGGTAACGGATTTACCGCTGACGGGTTTACCGTTATCGGGTTTTCCGACAACGGCTTATCCAACATCGGTTCTCCCTCGATGGGACGCTCAAAAATGGTATACTCATTGGCTGCGAATTTACCAGAAGCATCAGTTGTCTGTCTGCGCCGAATGTATCCGGCTGTTTCAAGCTCATTGACAGCAGAGCGGATTGCATCTTTGCTTTCTCGATTGATATAGCTGAGTCCTGACAGCGTATAATCCCAGTCATCAGGCAGAGATAACATTTGCGACAAGAGACCCTTTGCCTTCAAAGAAAGTCGTTTGTCTTTTAGATGAAAATTGCTCATAACCGTGTAATCGCCAGTGCGTTCTACACGAAAAACAGCCATTTACTTCACTCCTTTCATTTCTCAGGTATGAAAAAAGCCGCAATTCATAAAAGAATTGTGGCAGCGGTTAGGGTCTGTCTGTATCTTTTTTCTTGCGTCGGTAGGGGCGTTTTGGCATTGGTGGTTTATCAAACAGATCCCTTTCCTGAGAAAATGGTAAGGTTTGAAAAACACGGTCAATCTCGGTGGATTCCATATCACGCTGTGAGCGGCAATCTTCTTGAATAGCTTCTCGGATTTCTCTTACAGTACACATATTCATTCCTTTCCTTTCGTTGTATCGGTTATGAACGACGGTGTTTTTTAGGCTTGAAGTCGAGGATATGCCCCTCAATAACATGGGCATATCTCTTAATTTTGATTTCTCGACGCTGCTGGCTTTGCAGAGCTGACTGATACCCGTCCTCTGTGAGAAAAAGCCTCATTTCGTCACCAGGTTCTCCATAAGCAGTAGGGCGCAAGACAGTAAACTCAATCATCCAGAAAGTGCTGTCCCAAAATCGCTCCACTGCAAGAATGTTGTGGCCTTTCAGTTCCCTTGCTGCAATATCTTTCATAGGCTCTCCCTTCATCGTTCCTGATCTCGTTGGCGTTTTTTCTGCCATTGTTCCAGCAGTTTAATAATGGTTTCCTGCATTTTGGCCGGTGTATAGCTTTTGGGGAAATACTTTCGCAAGGTATCGCTGCTCAAGGTCACTTTATCCAGATCACCCTTTTTTTCCTCTGACATGATGGCAAGCATCACATCTTCTGACAATTTCCCTTCCTGGCTGAACTTTTTCATTCGCTGAGCCTGAGAGAGAGAAGGGGTAGCCTGCTCATAGTCCATTGTTTCCACCAGCATTTGCTGTTCGTCCGGTTTCAAAAAAGAGAGTTCATAGGCTGGGTTAAATGCGATTTTCTTTTCATCCACCATATCCAAAAGCTCTGGAATCAGTTCAGTCAAACGAACATATCGCATTACCTGGATACCGCTTCGTTCACCGGCTTCTTTTGCCACCTGGTCTCTGGCGCTCAACTTCTGTTCAACTTGAACAGAAGTCAGGTCTGTTCTTGCTCCTTGATGTTTAATGGCTTCCAGCTTCATTTTGTAGGCAAAAGCCCTTTCACTGGGGAGCAGATTTTCTCGCTGCAAATTGCTGTCAACCATAATAATTGTGGCAGCATCGTCATCCAAGTCGCGCACAATGACAGGCATGGTTTCTTTTCCGGCCAATTCGCTGGCTCTGCGGCGTCTGTGACCGGCTACCAGCTCATAACCGCCATCAGGCAGTGGTCTGGCAATCGCAGGAACCAACACACCATACTTTTTGATGCTGTCTGCGGTTTCTATCATTGCATCATCATCCTTGACCTTGAAGGGGTGATCCTTGAACGGATGCAGTTCAGATAGGGGAATTTCCTGAATTTTTTCCAGTTGCTCGTCTTGCCGACTTTCTTCTGTAGAAAACAGGTCATCTACTGAGGCCAGCTCTATTTTTTTCGCGCTGCTTTTCAAGTTTCAATACCTCCTTCGTCAGATTTTTGTAGCCCTCAGCCACTTTGCCATTAGGATCATGGGCATAAATGCTTTTTCCTTCAGCACTGATTTCTTTAGCCCTGACAGAATGAGGAATTTCTGATGTAAACACCTTGATCTTACTGCCATAGGTTTCGCGCAGAAGAGCGGAGATTTCTTTGGCAAAGTTGGTTCGGCTGTCTACCATCGTCAGCAGAATCCCATCAATTTGCAGCTTGGGATTGATTTGTCTGCGAACCTTATTGATAGTTTGCAAAAGCTGCTCCAAACCTTTAGCTGGAAGATACTCTGCCTGGACGGGGATTATAACCCTATTAGCGGCAGCCAGTGCATTGACCGTAAGCATACCCAGGGAGGGCTGGCAATCAATAAGGATATGGGAGTATTGCCCCTTCAGCGTGTCCAGATATTGTCGCAGAATGGTTTCTCGGCTCATAGCGTTTACCAGAGATACCTCCATACCAGATAGCTGGATGTCCGCAGGCATCAGGTCTACGCCCTCAGGGTGGTGCAGGATACCCTCGCCGGGACGAATTGGTTCATCCATCAAAATACGGCCCATAGCGTCTGACAGTGTAAAGGGCAGCTTATCAGGCTGAGGATTGCCCAAACTGATGGTCAGGCTTCCCTGTGGGTCTCCGTCAATCAGAAGGACTTTCTTCCCGGACTGCGCCAGACCAATTCCAAGATTGGCACAAGTGGTTGTTTTGCCGACACCACCTTTTTGGTTGGCTATGGCAATAATCTGTGTATTCATAATTTCACCTCATTTCTTTCTAAGTTTAGATATGAAAAAAAGTGCCTGCTCTACCTTTCCTGAAAAAGATAAAACAGGCACTTTTACTGGCTCTATACCTCTTGTAATGAACCTCTATGTATGGTAAACTATGTCCACGATACCATGAATATAATTAAGTCTCGACGGGAATTGAACTTTTGGCTAACGCCAAATTTCGCGCCTTTGCAAACAGAGTGCAAACAATAGGGGGCTAAAATCCTTTGTTTTTGCTTGATTTTGCTTGTACAAGGTTTATAGAGAACATGGAGAAAAGCCTTGATATAACTGCATTTTCTTTATCCCTGTTGATAGGGAATATATGCACTGGGTCCATCTCCTAAGCGGAAGGCCAGCGGTTCGAATCCGCTCAGGAACATACAAAAACACGCCGGAAACCCTGGTTTAAGGGGCTCCGGCGTGTTTTCTTTTCCGTTTGCCAAAATTGTACAGGGCTGGGCAGCTGCCCTATATACAGCTATAAGGCTACAAATGCTGCAGTTAAATTCATTTTTTATTTCTCTTTTGCCGTACACCTTCTGCGTGTCAGACATATATTATCATAAAAGCACCAACTGAGGACCATTGTATATGAATAACAATAACCCCTACTCTGAACCGTTACTTAGGATGACCCAGGCAGAAGACCCGATTGACCCAGGTTTCACATATCCTGACACTGAAATGATGCTTCCGTCCCCTGACGATGATATCGACCCTGATTTTTCAGTCATGCCTCCTTACTATCCGGACTACCCCGTACGTCCTGATTATCCGGTACGCCCTGACTATCCCGTCCGTCCGAATTACCCTGTGCGCCCCTATCCGCCATATTATCCCATCCCCTGCGTGTTCTGCAACAATAACCAGTGGATTCACGGCGGAATACGCCTGTTAAACGGGGCCACCGGGTATAACCCATTTACCGTGTATATAGATAACCGGCCAGTATTCTCCGGGCTGGAGTTTTCTGAAGTGACCCAGTACCGCCAGCTGTCCCAGGGCTACCATACCTTCTCCGTCATGGGCTCAAACGGCTATGTATATCTCCGCAAATCCATGTATGTTGGCGACGGAATGGCCACCATTGCCATTGTCAACTCCTCCACAGGCCTGGACCTGGTATCCATCCAGGATACGGCCTGCCCCACGGACCGGACCTCTGCCTGTTTCCGGGTCTGCAATTTAGCCTACTACAGCGGGCCCATCAATGCCTCCCTGGGCAATATTTACTTTAACTCAATCAACTTTGCCGATGCAGCCAGCTTCAGCCGGCTCAGCTCCGGCAGCTATACCCTGCGTGTGGCCCGTTCCGCCCGGCCGGAAAATACCCTGGTTACCACGCCGGTAACACTGAATCCCTCCCGGATTTATACGCTCTATGTACTGAACTGGAATCCTTCCGTGGATACCATACAGACACTTCTGGTGGAGGACCGGAGAAGCTAATCAACAGCCTCACAGGGAGAAGGATGCAAAATTGATGCATCCTTCTCCCTTTTTTTGTATAAAAGCCTGTATTTTTCGGCCCTGTTCATGATAAAATAAAGGAAAGCCGGCGGATGAAACCCACGCCAGATGAGAGAGTTTTCTCTTGTGCGAAATACCAATCCGTCGTATACTATAAAATAATGCGAAAATTCAGGAGGATACAGTATGGACAAGATTAAGATGACCACCCCGATTGTTGAGATGGACGGCGATGAGATGACCAGAATTCTCTGGCAGATGATTAAAGACGACCTGCTGCTGCCATACATAGATTTAAAGACTGAGTACTATGACCTTGGACTGGAATACAGGGATGAGACCAACGACCAGGTAACCATTGATTCCGCCAATGCCACCAAGAAGTACGGTGTGGCTGTGAAGTGCGCTACCATCACCCCCAACGCGGCGCGTGTGGAGGAGTACCACCTGAAGGAAATGTGGAAGAGCCCCAACGGAACCATCCGCGCCATCCTGGACGGAACCGTGTTCCGCGCCCCCATTGTTGTAAAAGGAATCGAACCGTGTGTTAAGAACTGGAAGAAGCCTATCACCATTGCCAGACATGCTTACGGCGATGTTTATAAGGGTTCAGAGATGAAGATACCTGGACCCGGTAAGGTAGAACTGGTTTACACTGCCGCGGACGGCGCAGAGAGCCGCGAACTGGTTCACGACTTTACCTGCCCGGGCATCGTACAGGGCATGCACAATATCAACCAGTCCATTGAAAGCTTTGCCAGAAGCTGCTTCAACTACGCTCTGGATACAAAGCAGGACCTCTGGTTCGCCACCAAGGATACCATCTCCAAGAAGTATGACCATACCTTCAAGGATATCTTCCAGGAGATATTCGACCGTGAATATGCAGGAAAATTTGAAGCTGCCGGCATCACCTATTTCTACACCCTGATTGATGACGCGGTCGCCCGTGTCATGAAATCCGAAGGCGGTTACATCTGGGCCTGCAAGAACTATGACGGCGATGTCATGAGCGACATGATATCCTCTGCCTTCGGTTCCCTGGCCATGATGACCTCTGTTCTGGTATCTCCTGACGGCAACTATGAATACGAGGCTGCCCACGGAACCGTACAGCGCCACTATTATAAGCACTTAAAGGGAGAAGAGACCTCCACCAACTCCGTTGCAACCATCTTTGCCTGGACCGGAGCACTGCGCAAGCGCGGCGAGCTGGACGGCAATAAGGAACTGATGGAATTTGCGGACAAGCTGGAAAAGGCTACCATCGATACCATTGAGGGCGGCGAAATGACAAAAGACCTGGCCCTGATTACCACCATTCCGAATCCGGTGGTTCTTAACAGCGGGGACTTTATAAGGGCAATTGCAAAGAGGCTGTAAAACAGAATACAGGGTCTAAAAAGACATCCGGTCCGGGATAGGATTCCCTGACCGGATGTCTTTTATTCTAATCCATAAACTGGTCCCCATAACCATAATGCTCCACCACATAGTCGATATCCTTATCGCCTCTGCCGCTTAAGCACACCAGGATGGAGCCCTGTCTCATCTCCTTTGCCCTGCGCATGGCGTACGCCACAGCGTGGGAGCTTTCCACTGCCGGTATGATACCCTCATATCTGGACAGCTTGAAAAATGCCTCCATGGCTTCCTCATCGCTTACCGTGTCGTATTTAACCCGGCCCAAATCGTGGAGGAATGCATGCTCCGGACCTACAGACGGATAATCCAGCCCGCTGGCAATGGAGTATACCGGCGCCGGCTCTCCCTTCTCATCCTTCAGCATAATGCTCTCAAATCCATGCATAACTCCCTTTTCACCAAATTTCATGGACGCAGCATGGTCCCCCAGCTTTTCGCCTCTTCCCAAAGGCTCCACCCCTGTGATGTCCACCGGGTCGTCCAGGAAGGGAATGAACATACCGATGGAGTTGCTGCCCCCGCCCACGCAGGCGCAGACCTCATCCGGCATCATGCCTGTCATTTCCAGGAACTGGTCCCTTGCCTCATATCCCACAACAGACTGGAAATCCCTGACCATAAGCGGAAATGGATGAGGGCCCAGGGCAGAGCCGATACAGTATATGGAATCCTTATAATTCCTGGCATAGGATTCAAAGGCCGAATCCACTGCCTCCTTCAGCGTCTTAAGACCATGGGTAACCGGCACCACCTTTGCTCCCAGAATCTTCATCCTGGTAACATTGGGCGCCTGCTTTGCTATATCCACTTCTCCCATATGAATCTCGCACTCCAGGCCGAAAAATGCAGCTGCCGTGGCCAGGGCCACCCCGTGCTGGCCTGCCCCAGTCTCTGCGATAAGGCGCTTCTTGCCCATGAATTTGGCCAGCAGTCCTTCCCCCATACAGTGGTTCAGCTTGTGGGCGCCTGTGTGGTTCAAATCCTCCCGTTTCAGATATATCTGGCAATTTCCAATTTTTCCGGACAGACGCTCGCAGTGGTAAACCGGAGTTGGCCTTCCCTGGAATTCCTTGCGGATCCGCCTCAGTTCATTGATGAACTGTGAGGAATGGCAGATGGTCTGGTATGCGTCTGCTATCTCCTCAAAAGCCGGTATCAGCTCCTCTGTAAGATAAGCGCCTCCGTATTCACCGAAACGGCCGTCCTTATCCGGATAATTCTTTAAATAGGTTCTGTAATCCATGTCCTTCTCCTTAGTCATATATTTTTCTATCCATTATAGCTTTATTTCCCCTGGTTTTCAATCTGTATCTCTGGGTTTGAACCTGCAGAATCCCCGTTCATACGCCTCTGTCTCCATGGGTCTTCCGTACAGATACCCCTGGCCTGCGGCGCACCTGCACTGAATCAGATAGTCCGCCTGGGCGGTTTCCTCCACCCCTTCCGCCACGGTCTGTATCTTTAAATCCCTGCACATGGCTATCACATGCTTGACAATCTGCCGGCTCACCTTATCCCTTCCGATTTTGTCCACCAGGCTCTTATCCAGCTTCAGGACGTCAAATTCTATATCGGACAGGATGTCCAGATTACTGTATTTGGTGCCGAAATCATCCAGGCAGATACGGTATCCCCGTTTCTTGAACTCCCGCAGCGCCTGATACACCACATCCCTTCCCAGGGCCCCGATGCTTTCCGTCACCTCTATCTCCAGCTGTTCCGGCCTTACATCATATTTCTGTACAATGGATTCCACGGAATCCACGATACCCTCGCTTAATAGGGTCAGCCGGGAAAAATTAAAGGACAGAATCTGCTCTGTATAACCGGCTCTCTTCCATTGCTCCAGCAGGCGGCAGCACTCTTCCATAACAAATAAATCCACATAGCTTATAAGGTTTTCCCGTTCCAATACACCGATGAACCTGGAGGGAAGCACATCCCCGCCTTCCTTTCCCTTAACCCGTACCAGAGCCTCGGCGCCAGCGCATACGCCTGTGTCAAAATACAGCTTAGGCTGCAGCAACGCACGGAATTCCCCCCGCTCAATGGTGGAAAGCAGCTCCTTTATAAGCTCCATCCTTCCCTTGCCGTGAAAGGACGGCTTGCTTTCATAATATTTCTGCTTGTCAATCCGCATCAGCTCACAGGCCTGCTTCACAGCCCAGTCCAGGTTTTTCTCCCTGTCATCCCATATCTTTCCCACTGCCGCGGACAGCTGGCTCTGCGCCCCCAGCTCCTGCAAAAGAAGGCCCGCTCTCTGCTCGAATTCCACCGAGGATATATCCTCCATTATGATATCAAATTCATTGCTGTTCAGGCGGAACACTCTGCGGTCCGGAAAATGCTTCTTGATGATATCCGACACACTGCATATGATTCTGTCTCCCTGCTCAGTACCCTTTGTGTCATTGATGGATTTCAGGTCGTTGATATCCACCACAATCACGCCCAGGGAAACCACCCGGTCCGCCCTGTACTGCCTGCGGTACTCATCATAGCTGCCCCGGTTAAGCAGTCCGGTAAGGGAATCATGATATATGCTGTAATACAGGCTTTGGGAGTCCTGTCTCCTGTTGATTTCCTGGGCAATGAAATACACCAGCATATCCATCAGCGCCAGAGGCCGGCGGCTCTTGCGTTCAAACATGACAATATATCCCTGAAGCCCTTTGCGGCTGACAATGGGAAATACCGACATATCTGCGAGCCGCTCCCTCTCCATGCCCTGGAACACCTCAAAGGACTCCCCCAGCATGTCCTGAGGTTCCACGTAGTCCATAACGCCGGAGGGCCGCTTATGGCTGAGCCACGCCTCCATGTCCTGCTCCAGGGTCAGGCTTATCCCGGGCCTGCCGTATTCATCCATGCGGCAGATGCAGCTGATACCGAAGGAATCCTTATCCTTCAGGAACATCCGCATATGGGACGCCCCGTAATAATCTGCCAGAATATCCATCAGACGGCTCATGGCCTCCTCCATGTCCGGCGCATCTGTCATGGCATAGATACCGCTGATAACCTTATAGGCAATTTTCTGTCCATCCTCCTCCCCGGGCCGCGGTCCCCGGCCTTCAGCCTCTTTAGCGGCCTGCAGGATTCGCTCAGACAGCTTTTCCCGGCCTGCCCCGCAGACCTCTTTGTCCTGCGAAAGGCTGTGCTCCGTCATCTTATACCGGTGAATATCCTTCATACAGAAAAATGCCCGCACATGGTCCCCGGCAGGGTCCATATACATGTATAATTCCACCCGTACCCAGCACAGCATGTCATGCCCCATCAGACGCCTGTATTCCAGCGCCGTCCTGCATTCCCCGTCATCATACTTCTGCAGCAGGCCGGTTCTGCTAAATGTCCGTAAAAATTCTTCCCTGTGTTCGGGTTTTACTGTCTCCTCAGCCATCTTCTGCACAAAACAGCTGTAGGAACAGCCAGCGGCTGCTTCCCGAATCTCCCGCCATTTTCCGGAGGCCCCTGTCACCCTATCCTCTGTCAGGTCCGCGTCCCCGTATGCCAGCATACCCTCCAGCAGAAACTGGTTTACACGCCTGGATTTCATATATGCCTGCTCCAGCTCCTTCTGCCTGGATATATCCTGAATCCTGCCAAGAACAATTCCCGGTAAATCACCCTCATAAGCCATGATTTCCAGCTCCAGGCTGAACCACCCATAGTCCCCCTTCCGGTCTTTAAGCCGGACCTCGCACCGCGCAGTTCTCCCGCCCTCCTGTAACACGCGGAACGCCTGCAGGAACGCATTCCGGCTCTGCGGATGGACCACCTGGTTCTTTACCACGCACTGGGGAAAATCCTTAAACTGCCGTTCCTCCCCGTATGTAAGCTTGCGCTCCGTATAAACCAGGGCTGTCCTGGTATTGATGTTGTACTCAAATATCTCCTGGCCGCCAATATACAGAGGCCACCGCATCATCTGGTCCAGGATGCCCATGTTCTGGTGATACCCCGTGATGAGCACTCTTCCGTCCTCCATCTGCCTGGACCGGCCTGCGCACCGCACCAGCATATCGCCCCACTCAGGATGATTCCATGTATACTGGATTTCACACAGCTTATCCGCTGCCAGTATACGCTGCATGGCCTCGTTAACGTACACATAGTTTCCCCGGTTAATCCTTCCGTACCAGAATTCAAAGCATGCCTCGGGCTCCAGTTCCTCTTTAAGGCCCAAAAGCCAGGCCATGGTCCGGTCCACATACATCCCGGCCCGGCTCATGCTGCGGTCTGTAACCATGGCCCATAACCCCATCTGCGTATGCTCCAGGATATGGCCTGACCACTCTGTATCATGAAAGATAAAGCATTTCCTTAAATCACTGTAATCCATATGTTTACCTCAGCACACGGACAAGCGGCGCCCGTCCAAATATTCAGTCCCACTTTATTATAGCATCTCTCACCCAGGATACGATAAAAAAATGTTTTATTTCAAAATTTCACCCGGCATCCGCTGCTTCAACGCAAAAAGCGGTCAAATAGACCGCTCTGCATGAATATATGTATTTTGTTTTCTCCAGAAAAATCCTCGGATTATCCGGGAATCTATGAAACTGACCGGAAGGCCTCCTCCAAATCCTCCAATATGTCGTCTATGTGCTCCGTACCAATGGACAGGCGGATGGTTCCGGGACGGATTCCCTGCTCCAGAAGCTCCTCCTCGTTCAGCTGGGAATGGGTGGTGGAAGCAGGATGAATGACCAGGGACTTTACGTCCGCCACATTGGCAAGAAGGGAAAACAGTTCCAGGTTGTCGATGAAGGCTCTTGCCTTCCCCGCCCCACCCTTGATTTCAAAAGTAAAGATTGAACCGCCGCCTCTGGGGAAATAAGTTCTGTAAAGCTGCTGCTGAACCGGGTCCCGGCTTACACTTGGATGATGGACCGCTTCCACCTGGGGATGGGCGTTCAGGTACTGCACCACCTTAAGGGCATTTTCCACATGGCGTTCCACCCGCAGCGACAGTGTCTCCAGCCCCTGCAGAAACATAAAACCGTGGAATGGTGAAAGGGTGGCCCCCGTATCCCTTAAGAGAATGGCCCGTATCCTTGTGACAAAGGCCGCAGCCCCCACATCCTGGGCAAACCGTATGCCATGATAACTGGGGTTTGGCTCTGTAAGTCCCGGAAACCTGCCGGAGGCCGTCCAGTCAAACCTGCCGCTGTCCACAATCACGCCGCCCACCGTGGTACCGTGACCGCCGATGAACTTTGTGGCTGAGTGTACCACAATGTCAGCGCCGTACTCAATAGGACGGACAAGATACGGCGTGGCAAAGGTATTGTCTATAACCAGGGGAATCTGGTGGCGGTGCGCTATGGAAGCGATTCTTTCTATGTCAGCAATATCGGAATTGGGGTTGCCCAGCGTCTCTATGAAAACAGCCTTTGTATTATCCCTGACGGCTGCCTCTACCGCCTCCAAATCGGCCGGGTCCACAAAAGTGGTCTTTACCCCGTATTCAGGAAAGGTGTGGGCCAGGTAATTGTAGGTGCCTCCGTAAATATGGCTGGATGATACAATATGGTCCCCTGACCGGGCCAGGTTCTGGAATGTATAGGACAGGGCCGCTGCTCCGGAAGCCGTTGCCAGGGCAGCCACACCGCCCTCCAGCTGCGCCATCCTCTGTTCAAATATATCCAGGGTAGGATTGGTTAGACGGCTGTATATGTTTCCGGGGTCGCTGAGATTGAACCGGGCCGCCGCATGGTCACAGCTGTCAAATACATACGACGATGTCTGGTAAATCGGCACTGCCCTTGCCCCGGTGGAAGGGTCCGGCTGCTCCTGCCCCCCATGAAGCTGGGTTGTCTCAAATTTAAAATGCCTGTCTGCTCTCTTACGCTTCTCTCCCATGATACTGTCCTCCGTCTCTCTATTCCTACTATTTCTATAGGTTTAATTGATAGTATCATGGTATTTTTTTCCTGTCAAGAATTTATTTCAATACATTTATATAACTGCATCCTCTATTCCCGGCCGGGCATTCTTAAACAGAGCCCCCCTTATCCATCTCAGGCATTCCCGGCCCATTCTTATCAGAAGGCGCACATCCAAACATCTTTTTGTAAGCCCTGAAAAAGCTGGAGTAGTCTCCGAAGCCTGCCCTGGACGCCGCCTCTGCTGCCGGCGCCCCCATGGCCAGTTCTTTCCTCACAACAGCCATGCGCTTATAGAGGATATACCGGGCCACCGTGGTTCCCGTGGCCCTCTTAAATACAGCAGTCAGATGGTTCTTACTCATATAGAAGGTCTGTGCCAGCCCCTCCAGTGTCAGGGATTCAGAGAGGTTCTGGTTGATATAGCGGATGATTTCCTGGACCTGCCCCTCCTTTCCCCTGGATGTCCCTGCCGCCTCCCTGTACATTGCAAAAATCTTAGTCAAAAGAGACAGTACCCGTGTGCGGATTGCAATATCCTGTAAATCCTTTCCATAGCCCCCGCACTCCTCCAGGGAATGGAAGTACCACTCCAGCTGAAACTGTTCCTCATAACAGCACCATCCTGTCCCAAAGGGCTTCAGCAAAAGGGCCTGCTCATTTTCCTCCAGAAGCTCCGGTGCAACGTGCAGCCGTATCCGGTTGTATTCATCCGAATCCAGGACCCTTAACCCGTGAAAGCAGCCAGGCGGTATGATAATCAGGCTCCCCGGCCTGGGCGTGTAGGTCCTGCCCTCCAGCAGATACTCCACATTGCCTGAAATCATGTAATAAACCTCATAGACATCATGGCAGTGCATCCTGTACTCCATATCCGCCTCGTCGCTGCGCGTATGGGCATAGACCACCTTCTGCGTCTTAAAGCTCTCTTCCTGGTACATGGACCTCCTCCTTTTAAAATCCGGTTTCTTTCATTCTAACACAGATTGTGCTGATTGCAATATTTCTTTGTCTTCTGACAATGGTTTTTGCAATATACCTGTATTATAATGTGTCCTGTAAGCAAGAGAAACACAGCAAATAAATTGTTGCAAAAACCGAAAGGGCCCTCCCCCTTTCACACATTTTATCCCCCTTTATACGCAGTAAAAGACCAGGCATCCCCAGTGCCTGGTCTTTCTGTAACTGCTGCTATATTGACTGGCTTTGATATTATCTGTAATAAATTCTGTGATGTGCTCTAGGGCCAGATTGCCCTTGCTGCCTTGGCTTCCACTACCCGCTTCACGGCAATCAGGTATGCGCCGGTGCGCATAGTGGCATTCTGTTTCTGTGAAATATCCCATACAGCCTCAAACGCAGGGTCCATAATATCCTTCAGCTTTTCGTTGACTTCCTCCTCAGTCCAGCTCACGGACTGGATGTTCTGGACCCACTCAAAATAAGAAACCACCACGCCTCCTGCATTGGCCAGGATATCGGGCACAACGGTAATGCCTCTGTCCCGGAGTATTTCATCCGCATCCGCGGCCACTGGTCCATTGGCTGCCTCCACAATGATTTCCGCCCGGATTTTATGCGCATTGGAAGCATTAATCTGGTTCTCAAGGGCTGCCGGCACCAGTACCCTGGCATCCATCTCCAGAAGCTCCTCGTTGGTAATGCGGCTCATGCCCTCCTCCGTGTAATCCTTTAACAGATTTTTCCTGTTAAGGGAAAGGTAATCCAGGATAGCCGGCACATTAAGCCCCTCAGGACGATAGATTCCCCCGGACACATCGCTGACAGCTATGATTTTCATGCCTTCCCTGTGCAGCAGCTTGGCTGTGATGCTGCCCACATTTCCCATTCCCTGAATGGCCACCGTGGTTCCCTCAGCAGGGATTCCCATTTTTTTCAAGATGTTCTTCGTGGTATACATAACGCCCCGTCCGGTGGCCTCGTTCCTTCCAAGCGCACCGCCCAGGCAGATGGGCTTGCCTGTAACCACTCCGTGGATGCAGTGGCCCTTAAGCATGCTGTAGGTATCCATCATCCATCCCATAACAGCCGCATTGGTGCCCACATCAGGAGCCGGGATATCCTGTTCCGGCCCAATGAGCGGGGCGATGGCTGCCGTATATCTTCTTGTGATGGCACGGATTTCATTTTCAGACAGCTCATTTGGGTCGCACACAACGCCGCCCTTGCCGCCGCCGTAAGGAATGTTTACCACGGCGCACTTAAATGTCATCCAGGCTGCCAGCGCCCGGACCTCGTCAGGGTTAACGGCCGGATGGAAACGTACGCCTCCCTTGGCCGGTCCCCGGGATGTGGAGTGCTGTACCCTGTATCCCTCAAATACCTTGGTGGTGCCGTCGTCCATACGCACCGGAATCGCAACCTTAAGCTCCCTCTCCGGGTATTTGATGGCTTCTATATCGCTGTCCGTATAGCCCAGTATATCGGCTGCTTCCTTTACTACCTTTAACACATTGTCATAAGGATTATATGTTTTCTCCATACCTGCTCTCCTTTTTCTGCCTGATTGTTTACACTGTAACTTAGTTTCCCTGATTCATCACTGACTCGATTCCTGCTATCTTCACGCACAGAATGAATATGTCCATGGCAGCCTTCAGTTCCTCCGGTGTGGGATAGGTGGGCGCAATGCGGATATTCCTGTCCTCCGGGTCTTTTTTGTAAGGATAGGTGGCTCCTGCGCCTGTGAGCGTGACACCGGCCTCCCCGGCCAGCTGTACCGTGCGCTTCGCACATCCCGGGAGGGTGTCCAGGGAAATGAAATAACCTCCTCTTGGATGGCTCCACACCGCCAGTCCGGTCCCTTTCAGCTCTTCCTCCAGACGGTCCAGCACCATGTCAAATTTGGGCCTCAGCACATCTGCCAGTTCCTTCATATGGCGGCGGATGTTCTCCGGCGTCTTAAAATACTGCACATGCCTTAACTGGTTCAGCTTGTCATGTCCGATGGTCTGGGAGGACATATGTCCTTTCAGCTCCTTCATGTTGTCCGGGCCTGAGGCAACCAGGGAAACGCCTGCTCCCGGAAACGTTATTTTGGAGGTTGAAAAGAAATAGTAGGCCCTGTCCGGGTGTCCGCAGGCCCGGCATGCATCCAGGATGTTCTTAAGGGCCACTTCACCGTAGATATGATGTACGCCGTAGGCATTGTCCCAGAATATCCTGAAATCCGGGGCAGCTGTCTCCATGGCTGCCAGACGGTCCACCACCCGGTCGCTGTAGCAAACGCCCTGGGGATTGGAATGAAGGGGAACACACCAGATTCCCTTGATGGACTCATCCTTTCCTGCCATGGCTTCCACCATATCCATGTCCGGCCCGTCCTCCAGAAGAGGTACGGGAATCATCTGGATTCCCAGCTCCTCGCAAATCTGGAAATGCCTGTCGTAGCCGGGCACAGGGCACAGGAATTTTACCGGACTGCCCTCATATCCGTAATGGCTCCATGGCTTTTCTCCGCCGGTCCCAAAGAGGCAGTGAAATGCAATGGTGTCAAACATCAGGTTCAGGCTGGAATTGCCCCCCATGATAATCTGGTCCGGATTCAGCCCCAAAAGCTGTCCAAACAGACGCCTGCATTCCGGAATCCCTTCCAGGACGCCGTAATTCCTTGCGTCCGTGCCGTCCTCCAGCACACAGTCCTTCGGAAACTCCAACAGGCCCATGTTCATATCCAACTGGGCTGCTGCAGGCTTTCCCCTGGCCATATTCAGTTTCAAATTCAGTTTCCTGGCTTCCTCAAACTGTATGGTAAGCTCTTTTAACATATCATGCAGTTCCTGTCTGGAATATTCCGTTACATGGTTCATTCATTGCCTCCGCATCAAACATTTGTCAGATATATTTGTTCTTGCCTTTATTATAAAAATAACCTAGAATAAAAACAAATATTTATATTTGAATAAAACTTATAATTAAAAACTTATAGGAGGTGCAGCTATGTTCAGCGGGATGAATTATGTGTATGAAGTCTATAAGGAACAGAGCTTTTCCAAGGCTGCTGAGAACCTTTACATATCCCAGCCAGCCCTCAGTTCCATGATTAAGAAGATAGAGACAAAGGTGGGAATGCCGCTTTTTGACCGGAGCACCAGTCCCATCCAGCTGACCGAGTGCGGCAGGAAATACATCAAGACAGCGGAGAAAATCATGGACCTGGAAAATGAATTTGCCTACTATGTGGGCAATCTCCAGGAGCTGAAAACCGGGCGGCTGTCCGTAGGCGGCACCTACCTCTTTTCCTCCTTCATCTTTCCTCCCATCATTGATAAATTCCGCAGGGCGTATCCTCACGTGAAGCTGAACCTGTTCGAGGGCCACACCCCTTTGCTGGAGCAGAAGCTCTTTGCCGGGGAACTGGACATTATCATTGACAATTATCTGCTGGATGCGGGCATCTACGAAAAGGAGCGGTTCATGGAGGAACGGCTGCTGCTGGCCGTCCCCTGCTCCTTTGACAGCAACCGGCGTGCAGTGAAATACCAGCTGAAGGCTGCCGACATAAAGCGCTGCCTCCACCAGAACGACACATTTCCGGCCGTATCCTTAAAGAAATTCAAGGATGAGCCCTTTGTGATGCTGCGTTCCCACAACGATACCAGGGAACGTGTGGACGCCATACTGGGCCGGGCCGGAATCCAGTTAAACTACACCTTAAAGCTGAACCAGCTTTTAACCACCTATCACCTGACAGAGTACGGCATGGGCGCCTCCTTTGTCAGCGACACCGTGGTCAAGTGCCTTCCGGAAAACCCGGATATCATATATTATAAGATTGACGACCCTGAGGCGGTAAGGGAGGTCTACCTGTATTACAAAAAAAATAAATACCTGACCCGGAGCATGATTGAATTCATCAAAATGGCCATTCCGGGCATTGAAAAAAACTCTGAGAAATATCTATAAGCGTATGCTTATAAGTGTTATAAACAGCATTTTTGTCAAAAAAAAACACATACGGGGGTAAGAAATATGGTAGGATGGCCAGAAATCCTTAAGAAGGAAAACCTGACAAGAGAAGAGAAAAAATGTATCTGCAACCGGCTCATGACCACGGAAAGCCATATGGAGCAGCTGATACTGAAGCATTTCACGGAGGAGGATTTCCGCCGGGTCTGGATGCGCAAGATTGGAGGCGGCGTCATCGGCGGAAAGGCCTGCGGCCTTTTAGTGGCCAGGAAGCTGATTGAGATGAACATGCCGGAATACGCCGGACATGTGGAGCCACATAACTCCTTTTTCATTGGCACGGATGTGTTCTACCGGTATCTGGTGTATAACCGCTGCGCGGAATTAAAGGCCAGGCACCGGCTGGAAAAGGAACATTTTAAGGAAACAGAGGAGCTGACCAGACGGCTGCGAAACGGCTCCCTTCCCGAAGATATCCGGGAAGAGCTCAGCGACATGCTGGACCACTACGGAACCACCCCCATCATTGTCCGCTCCAGCAGCATCATGGAGGACGGATACGGCAATGCATTCTCCGGCAAATATGAATCCATTTTCTGCATGAATCAGGGTACCAAGGAGGAACGGATGGAGGAACTGGAGGAAGCCATCCGCCGGGTCTACGCCAGCACCATGAATGAACAGGCCATTGAGTACCGGAGGAAACGCCATTTGTTAGATGTGGATGAGCAGATGGCCCTGCTGGTCCAGCAGGTGGCGGGCCAGCAGTACGGTGACCTCTATATGCCGGTGGCAGCTGGTATGGGCTGTTCCTACAACCCTTACAAATGGATGGAGCACTTAAACCCTGAGGCAGGAATGCTGCGCATGGTCATGGGATTAGGCACAAGGGCAGTGGAAAGGACACCCGGCGATTATCCGCGCCTCATCGGCCTGGACAGGGCCCAGGCCAACCTAAGGACCACCCTGGCTGAACGCCACAAATTCTCCCAGCGCAAGGTAGATGTCCTGGACTTTGGCACTAAGACGCTCTGCACCAAATCCCTGGAAAAAATTCTGGACCTCTTTCCCAAATGGCAGAAAAAAATGGTCCTCAGCAGGGACACGGATGCCGAGGACCTGCTGGCCGAGCGCCACATTTACAGGACCATCTATTTTGCGGACTGCCAGGGCCTGGTGGACAACCTGGAGTTCATACGCATGATGCGCTCCCTTATGAAGATGCTTGAAAAAGAGTATGAGCGTCCCGTGGATGTGGAGTTTGCCGTCACCAGCCCGGAGGAAGGCGTGTGGAGGCTGAACCTGCTGCAATGCCGCCCCCTGCAGACCGCCAAATCCGAGCAGGTACATATACCGGACGGCGTGGACCATGAATTCCTCTTTGATGTCCGCAGGACCTCCATGCGCCGTTCCAAGGAGGAGCGCATCGACTATATTGTGTGGGTGGACCCGCAGAAATACTATGAATATGAATACTCCCGGAAACCGGATGTGGCCCGCCTCATCAGCCGCATCAACCAGCATTTTGAGGACACGGATAGGAAGCTGATGCTTCTGGTGCCGGGCCGTATCGGGACATCCTCCCCGGAACTAGGCGTACCCGTGGTCTATGCGGAAATCAGCCAGTTCAGCGCCATCTGCGAGGTGGCCTATGGAAAAGCCGGCTACCATCCCGACCTCTCATACGGCAGCCACATGTTCCAGGACATGGTTGAGGCGGATGTGTATTACGGTGCCATCAATGACAACAGCAAGACCAGGCTGTACCACCCTGAGCTTCTTTCCAAATACCCAGAGGTGTTAAGGGACATCCTGCCCGATGAATCCCAGGAGCTGGCTGACATCGTAAAGGTCCATGACGTAAGCCAATCCAGGGCCACCCTGACCCTGGATGCCCAGGAGGGCCGGGCCGTGTGCCGGATACGCGGCGCAGAGCAGGAATGATTTCCCGCCTGCAATCATACGTTTTCCCGCAATGTATACCCGCCTTATTATCACGCGGGATATACATTGCGGGAAATAAATTATTTTGTACCATTGACAGACACCAAAAGTCATGATATAGTTATCTTATATTTTTTATAAGATTTTGATTTCACATGTTTTTGTAAGTCATTATTCCTATGATGATTTACAAAAATATGTGATTTTTTTATTTTTATCGAAAATATAATAATATTATATCAGGAGGTATCTTTCATGAATAAAGGTACAGTAAAATGGTTTAACTCTCAGAAGGGCTTTGGCTTCATTACGAACGAAGAGGATGGAACAGATGTGTTTGTTCACTTTTCCGGTATTGCTTCCGATGGCTTTAAGTCACTGGAAGATGGTCAGGCAGTTACGTTTGACATCACAAACAGCCAGCGCGGATTACAGGCCGTTAACGTTTGCGGCGCTTAATCACCAGCGCATTAAGGGGACCGTCTCTCAGAGGCGGTCCTTTTTGTAATTATCAGCTGCACCGGATATGGGTCCGGAACTGTTAATGAACTATGTATGGGTACCAGGATAAGCCTGATACCCCAATGCCGCAGGTTACTGCTGTTTCACAAACTGCTTGTCAAACTCAGCATTAAAATAATAAAAATTCTTTTCATCCAGCTTGGATTTAATCTTTTCCAGGGCCTCCCCAAACCGTTGGAAGTGTACAACCTCACGCGCCCGCAGGAACTTAAGCGGTTCACGTACTTCCGGATTTTCAATTACACGAATCAGATTATCATAGGTGGTTCTTGCCTTCTGCTCTGCAGCCAGGTCTTCATGCAAATCTGTGATGGCATCTCCCTTTGACTGGAATTCACAGGCATTGAAAGGCACGCCTGCAGCAGCAGTAGGCCATAGTGCTGTGGTATGGTCAATATAATAAGCAGCAAATCCATCTGTTTTAGCCTGTTCAGGCGTTAGGTTTTTGGTAAGCTGGTATATGATGGCGCAAATCATTTCCAAATGAGCCAGCTCTTCCGTACCGATATCTGTAAGCAATCCGCCCACTTCCTTGCATGGCATGGTATAACGCTGGGAAAGATAACGCATGGAGGCAGCCAGCTCCCCATCCGGTCCGCCGAACTGGCTGATAATCAAGGAAGCGGTCTTCGGACAGGTTTTAGTAATATTTACAGGAAATTGAAGTCTTTTCTCATACGTCCACATTATACGGCACCTCCTTCATTATCCCAGGGAAGAGGTCCGTCGGACCAGGTAAAATGCTTCTGTCCCGGGTATTTTGTCTTGGTTTCTGTCTTGTTATTTGTGTCAGGACAGATACAGTTCAGGGTCAACGGCTCATATTCCTTTGCAAAGGCGTCCAGCAGCTGTTTTCTCTGGTTCAGGGCCTGACTGAACGCATCCAGGGCATCCTTATCCAGAGGATGGGTGTCCAGATACAGGTTCAGGTCATTGACTACGAAACTGGTTTCATTAATCTGTTTAAGAAGCTGGCAGCGGTCAGGCATGAGGTTCACCTCCTACTAAGAAAAATGGCAAATCCAGACATGGAAAAATGGTTCCCTGTTTCAGGGCCTTCGACGGCTCATACGGCGTCTCCCAGGGCTGCATGGGAACAGTGGCTATGGCCAGAGAAAGTCCGGGTCCCGGGGCCGGAAGCTTATCCCCGCATCCGCAGGATGCCGGAGCCGGCTTGCAATCACATAAATTCATAAGAACACTCCTTTCATCATGAACTTAACAACTCGTGTCCTTATTATTATCCCTTGGTGCCGGTTTTTTACCTTGCCAAAATTCTGTAAGATAATCCATAATTTTTTCAAACCGCCAGTTTCATATCCTCCTCTCCCGGCCGCAATATGTATGCTGGTATTCTGACTGCATATATTAAGAAATAGACAATATGCAATTTTTGATTTACAATAGGACTTTATGCATTCATCTTACTGAACATTGGAGGTTTTACGTGAATAACCCAGCTGACACTCAAAGGGACTCCTGGAAAACCAATTGGGGGTTCATCCTTTCCTGCATCGGCTCTGCTGTGGGCATGGGCAATATATGGATGTTTCCCGCCAGAGTCTCCAAATACGGCGGAGGCACCTTTCTTCTGCCCTATTTTTTCTTTGTTATCATCATCGGTCTGTCCGGCGTCATCGGAGAGATGGCCTTTGGCAGGGCCGCCCGCTCCGGTCCCATCGGCGCCTTTGGCCAGGCCACGCAGAGCCGGGGAAAAGGCCGGCATCTGGGTGAAGCCATCGGCTATGTCCCGGTTTTGGGCTCCCTAGCCCTGGCCATTGGATATTCCGTCATTGTAGGCTGGATACTCCGATACAGCATTGGCTCCTTTACCGGTTCCACGCTGATTCCCGGCGATGTGGAAGGCTTTGCCCTTGCATTTAATTCCATGGCTGGTTCCTTTGGCAATAATTTCTGGCAGACCGTGGGCCTGGCTCTTACCTTTATCATCATGGTCCTGGGCATTTCCGGCGGCATAGAGAAAATCAACAAGATAATCATGCCCCTGTTCTTCCTCATGTTCCTGGGACTTGCCGCCTACATGGCGTTCCAGCCCTCTGCCGCGGAGGGATACCGCTATATCTTCCGGATAGACCTGAAGGGTCTGGCAGACCCCATGACCTGGGTTTTCGCCCTGGGCCAGGCCTTCTTCTCGCTGTCACTGGCAGGCAACGGCACCTTGATTTACGGTTCCTATCTGGATGACCGGGAGGATGTGACAAACGCAGCATGGAAGGTGGCCCTTTTCGACACTCTGGCAGCCATGCTGGCCGCCCTCGTCATCATACCAGCCATGGCAACCGCTGGTTCCAGGCTGGATGAAGGCGGGCCGGGCCTGATTTTTATCTACCTGCCCAACCTTTTTAAATCCATGCCCGGAAGCCGTATTCTGATTATCGTATTCTTTACAGCCGTATTGTTTGCAGGAATCTCATCCCTGATTAACCTGTTCGAGGCCCCCATCGCCGCCCTCCAGCAGCAGTTCAGGCTCAGCAGGAGAACATCGGTCACAGTGATTGCTGCCGCAGCTCTGGCTGTGGGACTGTGCATACAGGGTATTGTATCCGGATGGATGGACTTTGTTTCCATTTACATCTGCCCTCTCGGAGCCGGTTTGGCAGGCATCATGTTTTTCTGGGTACTTGGGGAGAATTATGTGAAAAAAGAAGTGGAAAAAGGCCGTCCCCGGCCAGTGGGTCCCTGGTTCCGTTTCATGACAGCCTATCTGTTCTGCGGACTTACGGTTGTTGTCTTTGTTTTGGGGATTGCCTTCGGAGGAATCGGCTGAGTTCTTGACGTTTATTCCCGGACCGTAGTATAATCATATCAATGATACATGTGATTCCCTGTCACCTGCAAGCTGACAGGGAGTCTTCTTTTATTCACGAAAGACGAGGTAACCTTATGACATCTTCATCATCTCACGAAAATCCATTGGGCGTTCTGCCTGTAAACCGGCTTTTGGTCCGCTTTGCCATCCCCAGTATCATAGCCATGCTGGTCAGCGCCCTGTATAACATTGTAGACCAGTTTTTTATAGGAAGAAGCGTGGGCATGCTGGGAAATGCCGCCACCAACATGGCATTTCCTCTTACCATCACCTGTACTGCCATCTCCCTGATGTGCGGAATCGGCGGCGCAGCCAATTTCAATCTGTCCCTTGGCAGCGGCGAAAAGGAGGAAGCCACCCGGTATGCGGGCAACGCTGTTTTCATGCTGTTTGCCATTGGGGCTATTCTCTGTCTCACGGTCAGGCTTTTTCTGAAGCCCCTCATGATTGTCTTTGGAGCAACCCCGGATGTCCTGGACTATTCACTGACCTATACAGGCATCACATCCCTTGGCTTTCCATTTCTCATCCTGACCACAGGCGGCTCCAACCTGATACGTGCGGACGGCAGCCCCAGATTCTCCATGATGTGCACCCTGACCGGCGCCATCCTCAACACCATACTGGACCCCCTGTTCATCTTCGGCTTCCGCATGGGAATGGCGGGCGCTGCACTGGCTACCATCATCGGACAAATCATATCCGGCATCATGGTCATCCTGTACCTGACACGGTTTAAGACCGTCCGCTTGTCCCTTGGCTCCCTTACCCCCATCCCATCCCATATAAAGGCCATTGCCGCCCTGGGCATGGCCCCCTTCTTTAACCAGATGGCCATGATGGTGGTACAGATTGTAATGAACAATATCCTCCGCTATTATGGCGCCCAGTCCCATTACGGCAGCGAAATTCCTCTGGCCTGCGCAGGCATCATAACCAAGGTAAACATGATATTCTTTTCCCTGGTCATCGGTCTGTCCCAGGGACTGCAGCCCATTGTCAGCTTTAACTACGGCGCCAGGAAATTCAAGCGGGTCCGGGAGGCATATCTGAAAGCAGTGCTCATTGCCACCACCATATCCGCCATGGCCTTCCTGTGTTTCCAGCTGATACCCAGGCAAATCATCGGCATCTTTGGTTCAGGGAGCCAGGAGTACTTTCACTTTGCGGAACAATACTTCCGCATCTTCCTGTTCTTCACCTTTTTAAACGGACTCCAGCCCATCACCGCCAATTACTTTACATCCATCGGAAAGGCTGCAAAGGGTATCTTCATCTCCCTTACCAGGCAGATTATCTTCCTCCTGCCCCTGATTGTGGTGCTGCCCATGTTTTTCGGCATTGAAGGCGTCATGTACTCTGCGCCGGTTGCAGACCTTATGGCCGCCCTTCTGGCCCTGGTATTTGTCACCAGGGAGCTCCGGAGGATGCGGTTGGCGGAAGACGGGATGGAGGGTAAGGTGGGTATTGCGGATTAGTCCCGGCTCAGATGTCCTTCATTGCCCGGATAAAGAAATCCTCCCGGCCGAAGTTTCCGGACTTAAGAACCAGTTCCGGACCTTCCTGCCCCGCAGGATACATGACCGGGACGCCCGGGGCAATGGATTTTCCGATATAAAATGTATGCATTCCCAGTTTCTGCATGACTGCGCCTGAAGTCTCCCCTCCTGCAGCAATGATTCGTTTTCGTCCGCATTCCAGGGCATAGGCGGCTGTCCGGGCCAATATATCCTCGTTATAATGTCCCAGAGGCGGAAAAGCTTCCTTCCATTCCGCTTTTATATGATTTACTTCATCAGGAGGTGCCGAGGTGTAAACCAGGACCGCCTGATTTTTGTTATCATCCAGAAACGCTTTGATATGGTCCATTGTCTGGATGCCCTGCACAAACTGCAGCGGATGGATGCGGTAAGAAGCTCCCCCCTGTGACTCATAATACCTGATTTGTTCCCTGGTGGCCTGTGAACAGCTGCCGGCCAGTATGATTGGGGCTGAACAAAGGGAGGGATTAAACCTTTTCCTTCCCTCTTCCGGTTCCCATGTCCGGGCAATCATCTTAAGCAGACCGGACCCCCCTGACAAAAGCGGGTGATTCCTGTATTTGTCTGCAATCATACTTCCGTGTCTCTCTTCATAATAATCCGGTATGAGATAATAATGCCCCGGGTCCCCAGAAGGCCTGAACTCCCGTTCAAGGGCACCCTCATCCAGATTATAACAGGGATACCGGCTCTGTCTTTCCATCAGGCGCTTTAACCGGGAATCCCTCATTGGGTTAAGGGGATGGTCCCTCATGGAACTTTCCTCCAGCAAAACCCCATTGACATACAGCTTTCCATCCCTCACGCTTCTCCCGTTTTCCAACAGCGCAGGGCATAAAAGTGTGTATGGTATGTTCCATTGTTCCAGGACAGCATCCAGAACCGGTCCTATATTTCCCTTTTCCGTGGAGTCAAAGGTGGAACAGTATTTAAAATACAGCATACGTGCCCCGTGGGCTTTCAGCCATGAAAACGCAGCCAGGCTCCGTTCCACTGCCTCACAGGGAGGGCAGGTACGTGTCTTCAGTGCTATCACCACTGCCTGGGCCGGCATAATATCCTCATTCTCCCCCTCAGGTATCCCATTGCTGAGAATCACCTTGGCGCCTCCTGCCTGAAGGAAGGAGGCTGCATCGGCGGCCCCTGTGAAATCATCCGCCACACATCCTAATATCATATCTCTGTCCTCATTTATAATTCCTTCAGTGCTGCAGCAGCTGCCTCCACTCCTGAGTCCATGCTGCTCAGAATTGGCTTGGAAATGTCTGACAGACACGGAATCAATACGCTCATGCTGGCCTGCGCCAGCACCAGAACATCATACTGCTCCTGGGTATCACGAATCAGCGCCTCCAGTATCTGATTATGCTTGTCCTGGTTCTTCTCCGCCGTCAGCGCCTCAAAGGCATCTGAGGCCAGATAGGAATCCACTGCCACATCCTTTTCTGCTGATTCGGCAATGCGTCTTATCAGTCTTGCACTTGGCTCCAGCGTGGTCTTGACCGTACCGTATACAGCTATTTTATCTCCCCTTTCCACAGCTGTACGCGCCATGGGTTCATCGATTTTAAGATAAGGAATCGTTAGCAGCGGTCTTATGACATCCACGCCTTCCCCCACAGAGGAGCAGGCATTAAGAATCAGCTTTGCTCCCCAGTCCTGGGCTTCAAAAGCATATGTCATAAGCCGCCTTGTAACCTCCTTTGTCAGCTTTCCCTCCCTCTTCACATCATTCAGAAGACTGTCGTCCACAATGTTCATAACCTCTGCATCCGGCGCCAGCGCCTTAAGCCTGCTGTTGATACCTTCGTAGGTAACGGCTGTTGTATGGATTACTGCAACCTTTCTTCCCATATGCTCCTCCTGATTCTATAAAACTACATTTCTTCTTGCCAGTGACTTTTTCTTTGCCATTTCCATATAATCCTCCGGCAGCTTCCTTACCTGCCGTCCCGCGCCCAGAATTGCCAGATACATCTCACAGGCCCTCTCCACATTGTCGCTGGATATCATGGCATCCTCCATGGTAAGTCCGGTGCCAATGGCTCCGTGATTGGCCATGAGCAGGCCTGCATTTGTTCCAATGGTATTCCTTACATGGGCAGCCAGTTCTGCGGAACCCGGAGGCGCAAAGGGGGCCACCAGTATCTCCCCGCCCAGGTACACCACACCCTCAATATCAATCACCGGCACCTTATGAACACCGTCCAGTGCGCTGACAGCCGTGGCAAATTTGGAATGTGTATGTACAATACAGTTCACCTCCGGCCGTTCCCGGAAGATTCCCAGATGCATGAAACATTCAATGGAAGGTTTATAGGGACCCGACACTATATTTCCATCCATATCCCCCACTGCCAGGTCCTCCGGCTTCATGGTAAGATACGGCCTGGCTGAAGGGGTAATCACAAACAATGGCTCCCCTTCCACCCTGGCGCTGATATTGCCTGCTGTTCCCAATGCATATCCCTTATCCACCATGGTCCTGCATCCCCACATGACCTGCTCTTTTGCTTTTTGTACTGCTTCCTGTAACATATAAGTTTCTCCCCTCTTTGATTCATATTAGTTTCATCACTGTTTACTCAAATATATTTCCGTATCAGCCTTGCAATTTCGTGTACATCCCCGGCCCTGCGCATGGCATTTATATTACCCTCGTCCTCCAGCAAATCAAACAGCTGATAAAGCGCCGGCAGATGCCCTGTCTTATCCGGCGTGGCCAGAACCACAATAATATCGGCATCCATATATCCGTTAAAGGACAGCTTTTCAGGCAGCCTAAGCAAAGACATTCCCATGCAGTACACGCCGTCATCCACGCCCGCATGGGCGATAATCACGCCATCTGCAATCATGATGAACCGCTTTTCCGTCTCCACCATATCGATGGCCCTGTCAACATAATTCCTGTTAATGAATCCATTGTCCAGCAAAGGCGCTGACGCCATCCGGATTGCATTCTGCCAATCCGTTCTTTCCTCTGTAATCTGAATCCGTTCATCCGGCAGCAGAAAGGGCAGACGGCTCTGAAGCTTTACCTGTCCCTCTGATATCCGTATATTTTCCAGTACCTTTTCCCTGAATGATTTCTTGGCAATATCATTGGCAAAGGGAAATACCACAAATTGTTTCTTGTCTGTCTCCAGCCTTACGGTAGAAAACACAATCTGGAAATCCTTATCATATTCGTAAAAGTCCCTTAAGGACAGGCACTCTAAAAATTCAATCTCAGGCAGAAGCTCTGACAGCGAAACGAAAAGGTACTGCGATACGGTAAGCCCGTTGGTACACACCACCACTGCCCGTTCCTTTTCCCGGACCTGTATCAGCTTCCCCTCCTTATGGAGCCAGGACGCAAAGAGAACCGTAATATACACAAGCTCAGGGTCCGGAAATGTACATTTGAGGTAGATTTCATAGGGCCTCACTGCCCTGCGCACAATTTCATGGAGATACTGGTATTTAGGCAGTATCATATCCGTGATATCAGGCTCCACATGATATCCATACCATATCCGGTACACAGCCGGCTTCATGTGCTGATACAGGATTTCCAGAAATTCAGCCCTTCCGTCCAGGCGGACACAGCTGATGGACTCAAAGCGTTCCAGCATATGCATTCCCGCATCCCTCAAAAGCTCCAGGTTTCCCATATCTTCATGGGTCCTGTTATGGACCTTTGAAATCTGTATCTGGACTGCAAAATAAACAATTTCATTTTCATCCTTTATTCCGTATATGTCCGCAAACGCAGCTACCACGGAATACTCCCTGGTAGTTGTTACCAGACGGTACTGGTCCATGGCTTCTATGGTCTTTTGATTCTTAATCCTCAGCATGGTAAAATAAAAAATATACTGAAGCTCTTTCAGCCGTTCATCTGTAAACTGAAGCTGAAGCTTATTTTCTATCTCTTCAATATTGTCCTTAAGGTCTTCCGCCTGTGCTTCCTCTATTGCATATACCCGGTTCAGGTTTTCCTCACCGCCCGGCATGTTTAAAAGCTTTCTGAGAGCGTGGGTTAAAAGCTCTCTTTTATGGTATTCGCTTCCGTAAAGGCGGTATCCTTCCTTCCTGTTATACGCCAGCTCCAGGCTGAATTTATTAATCCGTTCCTGCACCTTTTTCAAATCACTGAGCAGGGTATTCTTACTGATTTGAAGCTCCTCTGTAAAATGGTAGGTGGAAAGCTCGTCCTCATGGCACAGCAGCCTGAGCTCAATCCAATACGCCCGCTCTTCGTCTGAATAAGTATAAGAAGACTTGGTGACCGCTGCCTCTTTGGTGGAATAATGCTCAGCCACCGGACCGGGCACCATGAAGTACCCGGTCTTCAGCCGTTTAATCTCTGGATGGCCGTTATCCTTAAGATAGTCATTGATTTTGTCAAAGCTATAACTGAGCTGCTTTCTTGTAAGGCGGAATTTATCCTCCAGGCCCTTGCCTGTAGCGGATGTATTATTCACTATTTCCTGAAAAATCATATAACTTCTGCTATCCAGATACACGATATCACCTCGTCAATTTGCTTGCTTACTGTCCTGCCTTTGCATTCTCAGCCTCCAGAGCTGCGTCTTCCCTGGCCTCACGCATTAAATCACGGTAGTATAATATAAAACCTGCCAGCCAGACTGCAAATATAATCAAAGGCACAAAATTCCCCTTTAAGAACATGAACAGATGTGAAATGGAATACGTAAATACAGGACCATTAATCAGGCTGTTGCTAATCAGTTCACCTGCCTGGAGGTCAATACTGCCTGTTGCTATGGCTAACTCAGTCATAAACGGAGCAAATGCAGTCCCCACCCACAGGAACACGGGCGCTCCGATAACACAGAGAATGGACATCTGGAGCAGGTTTCCCCTTGTCACCAGAAATGCCGGCAGTGCCAGGGATGCGCTCATAAGACCTGCAAAAGGAAGGATTCCATTGCCCGGCAGGAACATGGAATAGACCAGCATGAACGGAATGCTCCAAAGAATTGCCAGCCATATCTCATTACAGCCCCCCAGGATAGGCCAGTCCAGCCCCACAATCAGGGTCTTTCCCTCAAACTTCTTATTCATGAAAGCGCTGACCGCCTCGGAGATGGGAGACAATGCCTGCATAAAATATTTGGCTACCACAGGGAACAGTGTCATGGCGGCGGCAGCCTTGATTCCAGTGGTAAGAATCTGGGCCAGGGAATATTTTGCCAGAATTCCGAATAAACAGCCCAGCAAAAATCCCATTACGTGATTTTCTGCAAAGATACCCACCTTATCCTTCAGCATTTCTGTGTCAAATTCCCTGTTTAGCCCTGGAATCTTTCTTAAAATCAGGGCAATGGGATATAGGATGGCGCCGAAAAACAACGTTGCATGGGTCACGGACACACCGGGAATACCTGTCAGCTTCTCAATACGGTGCTGATGCGCATCCGAAGATTTAAGTTCCAGTATAATCTGCACAGCCGCAATCACAAAGGCCAGAATCACACTGTGGGTAATGGATACCACAGCAACTGCCGTAAATATCTTAAGCCATACATTCCATAAGTCAGCATTGATGGTATTTGTCTTATTGAGAAGTATCATCACCACATTGACTGCAATCAAAAGCGGAAACATGAGAAATGCATAGGGCCATGCCCATGATATGGTAGCCATGGTGCTCCATCCGCCGTCAACAATGGGCAGTGAGATTCCTGTTGAGGTCATGATGGCTTGGGCCGCCGGGGTTATGCTGTCCTTCATAAAGGATATCAGCAGGTTCATGCCTGTAAACGCCACGCCAAGGGTGATACCGGACGAAATAGCATCCTTTATCTTCATTCCCACCAGTATACTGCCAATAATCATTATGATTGGCACAAATATGGGAGCCCCCAGTCCCAAAAAGAAGTTGACAACATTTGTTAATACTTGCATACCTTTCCCCTCCTTCTACATATCAGCTTTTGTTGACCGCATCAATGAGCTTTTTCAGTTCGTCCTCCTGCCTGACCCCTGTCAGGAACGCGATTCCGTTAATAACTGGCACCGGATATTCCTTTACCGTCTTAGTGATGGATATATAAGCCACACAGTCTTTTATATCCCGGTCCAGGGACTTAATATTGACCGCGTCCACCATGGCGTCCACCTTTCTTTCTTTTAACAGACGGTTTACCTTGCTGGCAACTGCCTGTGATGTAGCAACTCCATTTGCACATGCCACTATGATTCTCTTCATATGTTCACCCTATACCTTCCATTGATAATACCAGATTAAAATATGTCTCTGCCGTTGCAGCCTGCCGCAGCCTTTCCATAAAATCAGCCCTTTGGCAATTGTTCACCAGTATCTGCAGCAGTTCCACATGGGCATCTCCCACATCCTCCTGTTTAAACCCAAGCAGGAATACAAACCGCACCATATGGACTACCTCATTGGCAGCCATCTCCCTCCATGGAATCGGTTCCTTCAGGCGGATACAGGCAATGAATGCGTTCTTAATGCACTCCGGGTCCGTATGGGGTATGGCCACTGCGTACGGCTCTATGGGAAGGGCCGTAGGATATTCCTTTTCCCTTTCTTTTATGCTTTCAAGGAAATCCCCTGTCACATACCCCAATTCCATAAGCTGCCCGGACATGACCTCAAATAATTCGTCAGTACTTCTCACATCCAAATCCAGTTGAATCAGGTCCTTGTATACTATATCTCCCGTCATGATTTGGTACTCCTTATTAATTAATATTAAAGCTACACGCGCGCTCATGTATCTTCTCCATATCTGCATTATAAGGGTCCGGCATTGGGATTTCAATTTAAATAGGGTCCATATTTTGTGCAATATGATGCTCATTCCTGTGATGCGCAATTATTTTATACATAATTGTGCCTTATTTTCACTGTTATACCCGGATGGTGCGGCATTATACACAACCGTATCCCTGTTAACTGACCGGAACAACAGACCGCTTCATGGTTATAAAAAAAGAACCCTGACAATGGTTCCTTCCAAAACCGTCATCCGGATTCTTTCCTATTCTTTTTCCATCTGCTGTCTTATATTCTGTTCCGGCCTCAAACCCAGCCATCCATCACATCAATGGAAAACTTAAAATGGTCTTCCGGCATGCCCTGTTCCTTCAGACGCCTCCTGATGGTCTTCATATAATGGTTTGATATTGCCCTGCATATATTCTCCGTGTTCCCGGTGCGGCACACATCCACCAGCTCCTTATGGATTGGGTACTGGCGTTCTATCATAGCCCTGCTGTCAGGATTGCCTGCATAATAATTAATGGCATTCCCATAATTTAAATCCGTCCACCCCTTAATCATCCGGGGCAGACCGGTGGACCGGATAATGGCCTAATGAAAACCTTGTTTTTTATGCACTATTTCCAATTTCTGTTGATATTGCTCCATAGCGCCCTAATATGTTCCGCAGGATTTCCCATGTCTCCATTTCCGACCCGGGAAATTCCGACATGCCCAACAGGCTAAAGCCCATTTAAAAAAATTCCGCAGACAAACTTTTTTAGCCTGCCTGCGGAATTCATTGCGCATACTCTGTTCCTATTCTATTACGGCTGCGTGATACCTTACGGACTACACAATACCCTGTCCCAGCATTGCCTCAACCACCTTCTCAAATCCGGCAATGTTGGCGCCTGCCACGTAGTTGCCTGCAACTCCGTAGCGCTCTGCTGCCTCTGATACCTTTGCAAAGATATTTACCATGATTGTGTGAAGCTTATCATCCACTTCCTCAAAGGACCATGACATCCTTAAGGAGTTCTGGCTCTGCTCCAGTCCGGAGGTTGCCACGCCGCCTGCATTGGCAGCCTTGCCCGGCATGAAGAGAATCTTCTTCTCCACAAACAGGTCGGTTGCTTCCCTGGTAGACGGCATATTAGCGCCCTCTGCCACTGCAAAGCATCCATTGGCAAGAAGTGCCTGGGCATCGTCTAAGTTAAGCTCGTTCTGGGTTGCGCATGGAAGGGCGATATCGCAGGGGATGCTCCAGATTCCCCTGCCCTCTGTGTATACTGCGGTTGGAACCTCATCCACATACTCCTTGATGCGTCCTCTGCGCACTTCCTTGATTTCTTTGACAATATCCAGCTGTATGCCGTCCTTGTCATAGATATAACCGTTGGAATCGCTTAACGCCACTACCTTTGCTCCCAGCTGCTGTGCCTTCTCGGTTGCGTAGATAGCCACATTGCCGGAACCGGATACAACTACTGTCTTGCCTGCCATATCCTTGCCATTGTGCTTTAACATCTCATTCAGAATATATACAAGGCCGTATCCGGTTGCCTGTGTCCTGGCCAGGGAACCGCCGAAGGTAAGTCCTTTGCCTGTAAGTACGCCCTCATACAATCCGGTAATTCTCTTATACTGTCCGAACAGGTATCCTACTTCCCTGCCGCCCACGCCGATATCTCCGGCCGGGATATCCGTATCTTTGCCAATGTGGCGGTACAGCTCTGTCATGAAGCTCTGGCAGAAGGCCATGACTTCACGGTCTGATTTACCCTTGGGGTCGAAATTGGAACCGCCCTTGCCGCCGCCCATGGGAAGTCCGGTCAGGGAGTTCTTAAGTGTCTGCTCAAAACCAAGGAACTTGAGGATGCTCTGGTTTACGGATGGATGGAAACGCAGGCCGCCCTTATATGGCCCGATGGCGCTGTTGAACTGTATCCTGTATCCCTTGTTCACCTGGACCGCTCCGTTGTCATCTACCCATGGAACCCTGAAAGAAACAACCCGTTCCGGCTCCGTAAAACGCTCAAGGACACCTTCCCTGCGGTACTTTTCTTCATTGGCATCGATGACCAGCTTTAAGGAATCCAATACTTCCTTGACAGCCTGATGAAACTCCGGCTCACCCGGGTTCTGTGCTACAACTCTCTCGTAAATCTCATCAACGTATGACATTTCAATCGACCTCCTGGATTTTTGTTTGTATAGTGTGGGGATGCTGCGCCGGTAGTGGGTCCGGCACAGACTTTAGAAAAAGTATAGCAAGTTAATATGCTAAAGTCAAGAAGTATGTAAACCGATTTTACCGCGGGTTTACTGGCTGTTTCCTCATTTTCCTCCTTAAAACCTGCCTGAAAAACCCTTGGACTCCCCGGGCCGGATACCGCTTGCTTCAGTTTAATCCTGTACACCTGCCAGCTCAGCCAGCTGCTCCAGCACACCTTTGCCGCCGTTAAGGGATATATTGCCTACCTTGTCGCAGATTCTCTCCAGATACTCCATTTCCTTTAACTTGAACAGGGTATGGTTCTCATCCATCAGCTTCGCGGTGTTCAAAAGACTTCTTGTGGAAGCCACCTCCTCCCTCCGCATGATGACATTGGCCTGGGCCTTTTTCTCTGCCAGCAGGACGGTATTCATAATTTCCCTTATCTCTCCCGGAAGTATAATGTCCTTGATGCCTGCTCCGGTTATCTCCACACAGTACTCCTCCTGATACTCCTTTAACTTATCCAGCACAAACCTTCCGATTTCCTCCTTTTGTTCCAGAAGTTCATCCAGTCTGTACCGTCCCACATATTCCCGCAGCTTCAGCTGGACATATGTATAAAGCTGGGAAGCCACTCCTTCCACGGTCTGGACCAGTTTCTCAGGATTGGTTATCCGGTAATTGCAGATGACATTTAACCGCACAGCCACCTTATCCGCGGTGAGAATTTCCTGACCGGAGATGTCAAGCTGCTGAATCTTCATATTGAAGATTTTGCAGGTAACTTCCCTTCCGTAATTCCAGAAGTAGTATGACCCGGTACCCAGTATCTTTTCATAGCGGTTGTCAAAATACAGAAGGCCTGTCTCACCGTCCTTTATAACTATTTTCTTATAATATTTGGCAGGCATCAGGTCCATGTACATCCTGGGAAGGGTATCCTCCATATATGGCTTGGTTATATCAATGAGCTGGAATTCATTTTTCTCAAATACATTCCAGTATAAAGTCTCAGGCTTTGTAATCACTTCCCTGTAGGCCCTGTTCACAAACCGCAGGGCAATGCACTCGTCCGGCAGTACTGCCTTTACTACCCTGGAGGCAAACTTCTCGTTCTTCATAAGGATTTCCTCGGGTATGCCGCAGGTCCTGACCTCCCCTGTCATAGGAACGGTCTGCACCTCATATCCCAACATGCCCAGGTAAGAATACTTTCCTGCTGTCAGCAGTTCCACGAACCGGCCATCCTTCATCAGATAGCCGCATTCCTGCTCTTTGATTATATATTTCTTTATCATCATATTTGAATCCCTCATAGTTTGAATCCGCGGAGCATTTATCTTACATTCTAGGCCCCGCTACAACGAATCACACAGTTACATTCATTTGTTGGAAAAGGCGGCTGCCTTGCTCCGTCCTGCTGCTGCGGGCTTCTGCTTAAGCACATTCCGGCAGGGCAGGGCATTCTGTCCCTTACCCGGAACAGGTCTGGAATACGCTGTTACACGTTCCTGGCCCGTTCCATCCGGACGGGAAACACGTTATAAGCTGATGTATCCGGTCCGGCCCGTTTTGTGCGGTATCCGCAGTTGCACTGGGCTGCAGAAGGACTGCCTTTCCCCGTAACCACAGGTTCGGCAGGAGCCAAGGCATCCCTTTCCCTTCCTGGAGACATTTGGTTATGTCATCATTTTCAATGATTGCTATACCAACTTAGCTACGTGTTCTCTTACACGGCGGGAGTCGAACCCGCGACACATCATCCTAAAAGGCTGCAGATTGCCGGCATACCACTGAACCAAAGGCCGGGCACCGGGGAGCCCCAGGAAGAAAGCTCCGCCTCTTAAGGCAAACTGCCAGTATTTATGTAGGGCAGGTGTCCCGTCCACCTGACGGGCCCTGCTTGTTTTTCTTTGACCCCATAGCGCCTATGGGGCCTTAACCCTTTACCACGCCTATGGTCTTAAGACGCTTCACAGGCACCACCAGGTCCTGCTGGTTATCCATAACTTCCTCAATATTCTTATAGGCAAACCGGCTCTCCTCCGCCACGTCAGCCTTTCCCTTCTTTCCAAGAATCACACCCTGTTTCTGTAAATCCAGAATGACCTCCTCACAGGAAAATGCTGCCATGGCTCCTTTTCTGGAATACTGCCTCCCGGCTCCATGGGATGAGGAGCAAAAGCTCTCAGGATTTCCTTTTCCCATAACCACATAGCTGTAAGAACCCATGGCCCCCGGAATCACGGCTAACTCGCCGCTCTGGGCGCTGACAGCGCCCTTTCTGTGGACCCATACATCCTTTCCGTAATGGTTTTCTAAGGAAGCGTAGTTGTGATGGCAGTTCAGGTCATGGGAAAATTCCAATGAAAATCCGGTATATTTGCCAATCCACTTCTCCAGAATGGCTTTTACAGCCAGCATCATCTTTTCCCTGTTTTCTTTGGCAAAATCCATGGACAGCTGCATCCAGCTCAGGTACTGTTTCCCCTCCCTGGTATCCACAGGCAGGAAGGCCAGCCTGTATTCATCCGGCACCGCGCTGAACCATGTCTGGTTTAACTGCCTTGCCTTATAGTGGAAGTAATCACAGACCGATTTTCCGAAATGCCGGCTTCCCGAGTGAATCATCACAGCCAGATAACCGGCGTCATCTTCCTGGAGTTCAATAAAATGATTTCCTCCCCCCAGTGTGCCGATTTGATAGTATCCCGCCTCCAGCTGTCCCAAGAGCTCCCCATCCTCCTCATACCGGTCCATTTCTTCAAACGCGCAGTCCATGGTATAGCTGGGCATCATGGTCTTATGGTGCGCAAATCCCACCGGCACATTGCGCATAATATCGCCTATGATGGCCTGGATAAGGGAGCCGTTGCCTGTGATAACCTCTTTGATATCAGCCACCTTGATATTTGTCTCCGTATAAGCCATGCCGCAGCCAATGTCCACGCCCACTGCATTGGGAATTACCACTCCCTCCGCTGCAATGACGCCGCCGATAGGCATTCCCTTGCCCGCGTGGGTATCCGGCATCAGACTGACCCATTTGTGAAGGAAAGGCAGCTGTGAAAGATGATATGCCTGTTCCAGGCAGCTGCCCTCCAAATCCTTACGGTCCTTCAGCCATACCCTTACCGGGACCTTCATATTTTCTTTCTCATACATCACAAACATATATCTCACATCCTTTCGTCTTCGTTTTGTACGTCTGTCTCACCGTTCATATATTTGCGTATGTATCTTAACTACATGCTTATGATACATGATTTTCAGGCGGGTATCATTTAAAAAAAGTTGCGAACTTCCATTATTTGCTATTTATAGAAATTTGGAGTATGCTGTAAGAACAGGGAAAACTGCGGTCAGGTTTCAGAAGGCAGAAATAAAGCGGACCAGCTGTTATAACCGGATTTTATATTAGAAATACATCAAACATTTACGGACAGGAGGCAACCGTCATGGCTGAATTCCAGGAATTAATCAAAAACTTTGACCGCATCCGTGACTATATGCGGCAATTTTACGTTTACGGGTTCAAGGTAAGAAATGATTTCAGTGAAAAGAGCTCCAGAACCTATGACAATGAACGCCGCCGCATTGAAAGCTGGCTCTCCCGGTATACAAAATCCGATTACACCTCCAAGGGAAAGCATGTTTACATCAATGTGGACAGCAAGACCATTCCCCAGAATCCCCTGTACGCTGCCTGGAAGTCCAAGAGCTTTACAGACAATGACCTGATGCTCCATTTCTTCATCATGGACCTATTATGCGGCTGTACAGAGGGCTTGTCAGCCAGCGCAGTGACCGACCTCATCTCCCGAAACTACGGGGTTGTATTTGACACCCAGACCGTGCGCCTGAAGCTGAAGGAATATGAATCCCTTGGCATACTGGTTTCCCATAAGGAAGGAAAAATTCTCTTCTATGCGCTGGCTCCCCTTATGTCCATGGAAACAGAATCCGGCAAAACAGTGTCTGACGGGACAGCGGACGAGAAACATGAATTATGGCAGCGCCTCATCACAGCAGTGAAATACTTCCAGGAGGCAGCCCCCTTTGGCTTCATAGGAAGCACCATCCTGGACCGTCAGGATGCATGCAATGACCTGTTTCAGTTCAAGCACCATTTCATCGTACACACACTGGAGGACGGCGTACTGGCCTGTATACTGACCGCCATACGGGAACAGCGTCTGATTTGTTTCGAAAACAAAAGCAGCCGCAGCGGACAGACCTCCACCATGTCAGGAGTGCCTCTGAAAATATATGTCAGCACCCAGACCGGCCGGAGGTATCTGTGCCTGTATCTGCCCCAGCGCCGCCGCTTCAGCAACTCCCGTCTGGACTCCATCACCAGTGTGACCCTTTTGGAGCCATGTACATTTTACGGGGAATTGCTCCGTGATTTGGAAAAAAACAAGGATAAATGCTGGGGCGTGTCGTTTGGAGGCGGCGCAAGCCGTATGGAGGAGGTCTGCATCAAGCTCTACATAGACGAGGAAAAAGAACCCTATATCTTAAACCGTCTTTACCGGGAAGGCCGCGGGGGAGAGGTTCTGAGGATTCGCGAAAACCAGTTTCTGTACACTGGTACATTTTTCGATACCAACGAAATGCTGTCCTGGGCCAAAACCTTTACAGGCCGTATCCTGGACATCCAGGGAACGAACCTCTTTGCCATAGCCAAGATAACCCGCGATTGGGAAAAGATGTATGAGATGTACTGCAGGAATGAGGAGTAGGAAACCATGGAATTATTTCACAAAATCTACAGCTGCTATTACAATGTAGTCCGCCACATACTGGACAGAGCCGGGCGTGACCCCATAACCAGGCAGGACATGGAGGATATCTGCCGTGTCTATGGTTTCCAGGAAAGCTCCCTGTCCATTATTCCCAAACTGACGGACGGCACATGGGCCCTTCTGGATGAGAAGGACAAACATACCTTTACGTCCCGGCTGGGCCATGCCGTCCCGGCTATCCCTCTTACGAATCTCCAAAAGGCATGGCTTAAATCCCTTATGCAGGACCCCCGTTTCCGGCTGTTTTTCACTGACCGGGAGATAGGACTTCTGGACCGTGAATTAGGCGCCTGCTCCTCTCTTTACCAGGAGGAAAACTTTTACTACTATGACCGCTACAGAGACGGGGATTCCTATGCTTCCGGCGACTACAGGAAACATTTCCAGGCCATTCTTAAGGCGCTCAGGGAGGAACGTATCCTTCTGGTGGCCTATGAGGGAAAGCACGGCCGTGTCCACTCCTTTGAAACTGCGCCTTACCAGCTTCAGTATTCCTCCAAGGATGACAAATTCCGTCTCTGCTGCCTCCAGCTCCACCGGGAAACCTTCAGCCGCAACACCATACTGAACTTAGGCCGTATAAAGGACTGCCACGTGACCTCCAGGCCATGCCCGCCGGACTTAAAAGCCCGTTCATTCCAACCGGTCCAGAAGGCTGCAAACCCAGTGGTACTGGAAATCAGCGGTGAGCGCAACTCACTGGAACGGTGCATGCTGCATTTTGCCAACTATGAGAAGCACACGGAGTATGATGAGGATAAGAAATGCTGGGTCTGCTCCATTTACTATGATTTGGCGGATGAGACAGAACTTCTCATTGATATCCTATCCTTTGGACCTGTGGTCCGCGTACTGGGTCCGCCCTCCTTTATAAGGCAGATTCAAAAACGGGTCAGGAGACAGCATGAGCTGCTCTACGGGGAAATCACGTAAAAACAGATACAATATAAGAAATAAAAAATGGATGCTGTCCTGGCAGCCCGGGGGTTGTTTTATACACCCGGACCGCCGGCAGCATCCGTTTCGTTTAAAGCTCCCTGTTTTCATTTAAAGCTCTTTACTTCCTCTAAAGCTCCCTGTTTTCCTCTAATCTTAAAATCAGATTCTTAATCAGTTCATCCTTACTCCTGAATTCCATTCTGACACCCGTAATATACCGGAAGGCTTCCTCCCATTCCCCCATGGAATAAGATGATATGCTGACCGTTCGAACGGCATATATAATATCGTCTATATAAAACGGACTGTGAAGGTCCGAAAGGTACTGGCAGCCTGATAGATTCTGCAATCTGGCCAACAGCCCCCCCTGGGATTTTTCTGGCATCATACGAAACTCCTATTCTACTTTCTGCATGTATATCTCCAATTTCTGCTGTGCAATCTATACATTGCAATTATATATGACATTTGTCGTAAAATCAAGGAAATGCAACCTATTTATTGCATATTCCGGAGGAAGCCATGGAACAAAAATTAAAGCAGGATTTAAGGATAGGGCCAAACATCCGAAAATACCGCCTGCAGTCACACCTTACCCAGGAGCAGGTCACTGCAAAGATGCAGCTGATGGGGCTCAATATTTCACGCAGCATATATTCCCAGATAGAAGGCGGCACTTACAATATTCGAATCTCCGAGCTGGTTGCCATGAGAGAAATCTTTAACATTAACTATGAATCATTTTTTGAGGGCATCACACTGAATCCCAAGGATATACAATAACCGGAATGACATGAACAGGCCGCCTGTCAAACGACAGACGGCCTGTTCCAAACACAAAGGATAAAGGTATTTACCCGCAATGGGTACGAATTATTTACCGTAGTATGCTTTTAAATACATTTCTTTAATCTCGCTCATAAGCGGATATCTTGGGTTAGCGCCGGTACACTGGTCATCAAATGCCTGCTCTACCATGTCGTCCAGCCTGTCTAAGAAGTCTTTCTCATCAATTCCGTAATCCTTGATGCAGGACTTAATGCCAACAGTCCTCTTAAGCTCCTCAATCTTGACAATCAGCTTCTGGACTGCCTCAGCATCATCCTTTGCCTGGATTCCGCAGAACCTTGCGCACTCTGCATACCTTTCCTGGGTATGAGGATACTGATACTGTGAGAATGTGCCCATCTTGCGCGGATTCTCAGCCGCATTAAAATCAACTACCAGGGAAATCAGCAGTGCATTTGCAACACCGTGTGGCAGGTGATGGAATGCGCCCAGCTTATGGGCCATGGAATGGCATACGCCCAGGAATGCATTGGCAAATGCCATACCGGCCATACAGGAAGCGTCCGCCATCTTCTGACGGGCCTCAACATTTGCAGGCTCATTGTAAGCGGTTGGGAGGTAATCAAATACATTCTTCATGGCCTTCAGTGCAAGGCCGTCTGTATAGTCGGTAGCCATGACGGATGCATATGCCTCCAGTGCATGGGTCAGTACGTCAACGCCGGATGCGCTGGTCAGGCCTCTTGGCTGGCTCATCATGTTGTCTGTATCAACGATTGCCATGTTCGGCAGCAGTGCGTAATCTGCCAGAGGATACTTGATGCCTGTCTCCTGGTCCGTGATAACCGCGAACGGGGTAACCTCGGAACCTGTACCGGAAGAAGTGGGAACAGCGATGAAATATGCTTTCTCACCCATCTTCGGGAAGGTGTATACACGTTTTCTGATATCAATGAAGCGCATGGCCATATCCATGAAATCCACTTCCGGATGCTCATACAGCACCCACATAATCTTGCCTGCGTCCATAGCGGAGCCGCCGCCCATGGCCAGGATTACATCCGGCTCAAATTCCCTCATAAGCTTGGCGCCTGCCTGTGCATTGGCCAGTGTGGGGTCAGGCTGTACATCGGAGAATACGGTATATGTGATGCCCATCTCGTTGAGACGGTCTGTGATGACATGGGTGTATCCGTTCTTATACAGGAAGGAGTCTGTTACGATGAACGCCCTCTTCTTACCTAAAACGTCCTTCAGCTCTTTTAATGCTACAGGCAGACAGCCCTTCTTAAAGTAAACCTTCTCAGGTGCACGGAACCACAGCATGTTCTCTCTCCTTTCAGCAACGGTCTTGATATTCAGTAAGTGCTTGACCCCAACGTTCTCAGATACGGAGTTGCCGCCCCAGGAACCGCAGCCCAGTGTTAAGGACGGAGCTAACTTGAAGTTGTACAGGTCACCAATGCCGCCGTGGGAAGAAGGAGTATTGATTACAATACGGCAGGTTTTCATCCTCGCTGCATGCTTTAATATCTTCTCTTCTTCATTTACATTCACATACAGGGATGAGGTGTGGCCGTAGCCGCCGTCTGCCACCAGACGCTCTGCCTTGTCCAGGGCCTCGTCAAATGTCTTGGCCTTATACATAGCCAGTACAGGAGACAGTTTCTCATGTGCGAACTCTTCGCTGATGTCAACAGACTCAACCTCGCCAATCAGAATCTTGGTATCCTCTGGAACCTCAACGCCTGCCAGCTTGGCAATGGTTGCTGCCTTCTGTCCCACAATCTTGGCATTCAGGGCGCCGTTTACGATAATGGTCTTGCGGACCTTATCAATTTCGCCCGGCTTTAAGAAATAGCAGCCTCTGTATTCAAATTCTTTTCTGACGTCGTTGTAGATGGATTCCAGAACCGTTACGGACTGCTCGGAAGCACAAATCATACCGTTGTCAAATGTCTTGGAATGAATGATGGAGTTAACTGCCATCTTAATATCTGCCGTGTCGTCGATGATAACCGGTGTATTGCCGGCGCCAACGCCCAGTGCAGGCTTTCCTGAAGAATAAGCAGCCTTAACCATGCCGGGGCCGCCTGTTGCAAGAATCAGGTCGGCATCCCTCATTACCTCGTTGGTCAGTTCCAGTGAAGGAACATCAATCCATCCAATGATACCTTCCGGTGCGCCGGCCTTAACAGCTGCATCCAGAACCACCTTGGCTGCCGCAATGGTGCAGTTCTTGGCACGCGGATGTGGGGAAATGATGATTGCGTTGCGTGTCTTTAAGGCAATCAGTGTCTTGAAGATAGCTGTGGAAGTAGGATTGGTGGTAGGAATAACAGCTGCAATCAGGCCGATTGGCTCGGCAATCTTTTTAATGCCGTATTCCTTATCTTCCTCAATTACACCAACTGTCTTGGTGTCTTTGTATGCATTGTAGATATACTCTGCTGCGTAGTTGTTCTTGATAACCTTATCCTCAACCACGCCCATGCCGGTCTCTTCAACTGCCATCTTTGCAAGTGGAAGACGCATTTTGTCAGCCGCGCTTGCTGCTGCAAAGAAGATTTTGTCTACCTGCTCCTGTGTAAAGGTAGAAAAAGCTTTCTGCGCTTCGCGCATTGCATTCATTTTTGCATTCAGTCCGTCTACGCTGTCAATGATTTCCGGAACAACCTGCTCGATTTTCTTTGCCATTTCCTTATCCTCCATTTTCCTTGTGTTTGTTTCAGTACATTTAGGCTGTACCTGCCTGTCAAGTCATTTTAAATTGCTGCTTAATTTGTATTGATAATTAATTAACAATCTCACTGTTTGCATTATATACCTTCGTTAAAAAAATGTCAATATATAAATGAAAGATTTTATAATTTTTTTAGGAGGAAAAAAAAAACAGCTATCCTCTGTTGGCTGTAGAGGATAGCTGCAACTAAAAACATAAAACTTATAGATAACTTTTTAACAATTCCACCTTATCCAGCCGCTCCCAGGGCAGGTCCAAATCATTGCGGCCAAAGTGACCATAAGCAGCTGTCTGCTTATAAATCGGACGGCGCAAATCCAGCATCCTTATGATTCCGGCCGGACGCAGGTCAAAGTTGGAACGGATGATGTCCACCAGCTTCTCATTGCTCAATTTACCGGTTCCGTAGGTATCCACCATGATGGAGGTAGGATGGGCCACCCCGATGGCATAGGACAGCTGGATTTCGCACTTATCAGCCAGGCCGGCCGCCACGATGTTTTTGGCAACATAGCGGGCTGCATATGCAGCAGAGCGGTCCACCTTGGTGCAGTCCTTTCCGGAGAATGCGCCGCCGCCGTGACGCGCATAACCGCCGTAGGTGTCAACGATGATTTTACGGCCGGTCAGCCCGCTGTCCCCCTGGGGTCCGCCGATTACAAAGCGTCCCGTAGGATTGATAAAGAACTTTGTGTTCTCGTCTATCATATTCTGGGGAAGCACCTGGTCAAAGATGTATTTTTTCACGTCCGCATGAATCTGTTCCTGGGTCACGCTCTCATCATGCTGTGTGGATAATACCACGGCATCCAGACGGACCGGCTTGTCGTTCTCATCATACTCCACCGTTACCTGGCTCTTGCCGTCCGGACGGAGATACTTAAGCGTGCCGTTCTTGCGGACATCCGTAAGGCGCTTTGCCAGCTTGTGGGCCAGGGAAATAGGATACGGCATGAATTCCTCTGTCTCATTGGTGGCAAAACCAAACATCATGCCCTGGTCTCCTGCTCCGATGGCGTCCAGCTCCTGGTCGGACATCTTGTTTTCCTTTGCCTCCAGCGCCTTATTCACTCCCATTGCAATGTCCTGGGACTGCTCGTCAATGGCCGTAATGACACCGCATGTATCACAGTCAAAACCATATTTGGCACGGTCATATCCAATCTCACGCACGGTCTCGCGCACCAGCTTCTGAATATCCACATAGGCGTTGGTGGTTATCTCTCCCATGACAAGAACCAGTCCTGTGGTGGTAGCTGTCTCGCATGCCACACGGCTCATTGGGTCCTGCTCCATCAATGCGTCCAAAATCGCATCGGATATGGCATCGCACATTTTATCCGGATGCCCTTCTGTTACGGATTCAGATGTAAAAAGTCTTCTCTCCATTTTTAATCTCTCCTTCTTGTTCAGATAAATGATTAACAGCAGCTGTAACATCAACCATTTACAAAAAACAAAGTCCGCAGCAATTGCGGACTTGAAAATATCTATAAATCTTCAAATCCTCTTATTGCTCGACCAAGCATGCTTTATCCTACCAGCATACTCCTCGCTCAGGCTGGCACCTTCCGGCCCTTTCGCATATCATGCCGATATACTCAACCGGGGTTGCCGTGACTTCACAGGTCCTTTGTACCTCCATCACTCTGAATAAGGGATATTTACGAACTCTTTAATTGTAAAATGTGTTACCTTCCATATCTTATAGCAATTATATATATATGTCAATACTAAAATTTATCATTGCCCGTTCTGCCATTGCCTTCCCATCCTGATTTTACCTTATGGTAATCCTCCCCTGGCCGGCCGGGTTCCCATACTCAGATGTCACAAAACCTCCCATCCGCCTTATATAGGAAGATAAGATATCCACATCCACCATGACCTCATCCCGGATTACATTACATCCCCGGAACATGGTCATGCCGTCACCGCCCTGTTTCAGCATATAGTTATGGGACGCCACGGTATATGTACCGGCCAAATCAATGGGCTCTCCCCCCACCTTGATGTCCGTTACCCTGTAAGCGCCTGACACACCGGTAAAATTCCCCTTGTCGTCTGTCCGGACACCTGATTTAACAGATGCGTCAATGGTGTAGGTCAGACCGGACACCTGAAGGAAACCGCCGCTCTCTTCCGGATAATTCCTGGACGCCATTTCCAGTGCATCCTTAATCTGCTGTCCCGTTGCCTCGATGACACATCCCATATTTCCATAAGGGAACACGGCCAGGGTGTCGTTATAGGTAATGTTACCCGGTTTAATAATGCTCCGGATTCCTCCTCCGTTGCTGAGTCCGATATCAGCCCCCAGCTCCGCACGGTAGGCATCCGCTGTCAAATCCCCCAGATTGGTTTCTGCATTTCTGATCCTGCGCTGCCCTGTGGCAGGGTCATTGACCGTCAGCTCGTAAGATGTGGTGCCCAGAACAGTCTTTAATGTCTCATTGTATTGGTTCTCAATGGACCGGATGAACCGGATGGTTCCATAATCCGCAGCCTTTCCGTCCTCATTGATAACGCTCTGGCCGGGAATCACAAGCTTAAGTCCCACAGGGATTACGTCAGCATCCTTTATCTTATCCAGGTTGCTGTTATAAATGTCAATCCAGCGGCTGTAGCTTCCCAGCTCCCTTTTTGCAATCCTGCTCAGGGAATCATGGTCCTTTACCGTATATTCACTGGCCAGGTCCGCGGCAGGCACCTTGGATACCAGCTCAGTCCGGATGGAACCGTCGGCAGATATGGTCAGCTTTCCAATATGATTCAGCTTGGTTCCTGTCTGGGTCAGGACCACATTCTGTCCATTCTTATTCTTTATGTTCTCAGACGGTACAGTCTCATGGGAATGGCCGTCAATACATGCGTCAATTCCCGTTGTATTGGCAATCACACTGACGGATGACCACTTCCGGGTAATACCGTTTTCCCCGAGATGGCCTGCCAAAACCACATAATCAGCTCCGGCTGCCCTGGCTGCATCCGCACTGGCCTGTACCTGACTGTACAGCCTCTGTCCGCTCTCATCCTCGCAAAAGGAATACAGATAATTTCCCTGGCTGTCCTGGAAATATGCAGGCGTGGATTTTGTAAAGCTTTCCGGCGTGGTTACTCCCACAAATGCCACCTGGGTATCCCCGTATACAAACATCTTGTATGGAGCAAACACAGGCGCTCCTGTGGCGGTATGTAAGAAATTGCAGGAATAATACCCGCAGTTTAATTTACCGGCCAGCTCCAGGAACCTGGACATTCCATAATCAAACTCATGATTGCCCGGAACCGCAAAATCATATCCCACGTAGTTCATAATATCAATCAGATAACCGCCGTCTGAAAGCGTGCCAATGGGCGCCCCCTGAATGGCATCCCCGGTATCAACCAGGGTCACATAAGGGGTCTGCTGCTGCATCTGCTTCTTGTACAGCGCCAGACCGGCATAGCCGATGTTGTCATCCACCCCGCAGTGGACATCATTGGTATACAGCACCACAATATCCCTGTCCGCTGCCAGGGCTGTCATTGGACTGCCTGTCAGAGGCAGGCCCGTCACGGCTGCTGCGGCCAGGACAATTGCAAGAAACAAACCCTGCAGCCATTTATAGCTCCTGTACTTCATGATTCTCCTCCTTTTCCCCTACTCCGTCAAACCTTACACAACGTATATCATACAGCCATCATATCACATTTCCAGTAAAAAACCATAAAAAACAGCAGGCACGCCGCATTCGTCTCCTGCTGTTTCCTTTCCTCTGATTCACCGGACTCTCATCCCCTGGCCATTTCCAGTATCTTCCGTACATCCCGGCGTGTCAGCGGTTCCAGTCCCCCGATTGTCTGGTTTCCATTCCTGAAATTCATATGGTCCAGCATGTCTTCCATATCGCAGTCCCCAATTCCGGCCTCTTTGAGGCTGACAGGCATCCTCATGGACCGGAAGAATGCCTCGGTGGCCTCAATCCCCTTATATGCAGCTTCCTCCGGGCCGTACTCCCTGGAGATTCCAAACACCTCATACCCGTATCTGGCAAACCGGTCCACATGGTTTTTATACACATACCTCATCCATGACCCCATGATTACGCTTAAGGTAACTCCATGGGGTGTGTCATACAGAGCGCTCAGCTCATTTCCTATCTCATGAGTGGCCCAGTCCTGTATCCGGCCGATTCCAACCGTATCATTGTGGGCAATGGTTCCTATCCACATGACCTCCGCCCTGTACCGGTAGCTGTCCGGTTCCTTCACCAGGGCAGGTCCTGCCTCTGCCAGCGTCTTAAGAATTCCCTCCGCCATACGGTCAATCACCCCGATTTCATTGTCCGGAGTAAAATACCGTTCACACACATGGGAAAACATATCCGTAACAGAACAGGCCGTAACAAACGGCGGCAGGCTGGTTGTCAGCAGGGGATTCATAAAGGCCATCACAGGCCGCAGGGCCTGGGAGCTGGTCAGCAGCTTTTGCCCTGTTCCCGTATTGTTAATCACACACACATCCCCTGACTCGCTGCCCGTGGCAGGGCATGTAAGCACGACTCCCACTAGCAGGGACCTGGCCACGCGTAATCCTTTGGAGAAGAAATCCCATACGTCACCTTCGTACTGCGCCCCTGCCCCGATGGCCTTGGATGAATCAATGACGCTTCCCCCTCCGATGGCCAGGATAAACTGGATTCCTTCCTGCCTGACCAGACGGATTCCCTGGTAAACCAGGTCCAGACGCGGATTTGGTTTGACGCCGGAGAGTTCCCATACCTGGATGCCGCATCGCTCCATATCCTCCTTAATATCCTTCAAAAGACCTGTATCATACAGATACGGTCCACCGTCATGGTGAATCAGCAGACGTTTTATCCCCAATTGCTTCAGTTTATCCCCAGCCCTGCGGTGTGCTTCCCGCCCAAATATAAATTCCGTATTCACACAAAAATCAAAATCCCTTATCATATTTCCACTGCACTCCCTTTCTCCCTTTTCCTTTCATACAGCACCTGTCCCAGAATCTCCCTGAGCTTCCATCCCGTATCCGCTGTACAGTCCGGATGTTCCGCCAGAAGCGCCTTTGTATTTCCATCCCCGTATAAAACAGCAATCACAGGCAAACCGCAGCTTCTGGCAGCCGTTATATCGGTCCAGGTATCGCCGACACAAACCGGTTGCCGGGATGCAAACATTCCCCCCATGAGATACCTGTACACAGACGCCTTATTATCAGCTCCCGGTATGGAATCCAGGGAATAGGAAACCGGAATCAGCTGTTCCCATCCCTTTACCTTAAGAAGGCGCCTTAATGCCTCCCGGGGCTTTGAAGTGACCACGGTCCATGGTATGCCATGCATTTCCAGGTCATGGAATATTTCCTCCAGCCCCGGATACAGCCTTGTCTTTTCAAAGGGATTCATGGTCCTGTAATGGATTCTGACAGCGCTGCAGAATGCTTCCAGTTTTTCTATTCCGGGATAGGGCCTTACATGCCTTAACAGCTCCTCTTCCGGGAGAGCCACATGGGACGTATCCTTCATAAAATCCCGGTCCATAATGCCCCCCACTATTTCCGAGGCATATTCCACCGACGCCCACACATCCTCTATGGTATCTGCTATGACACCGTCAAAATCAAAAATCACACTGTCCGCTCTCTTTGTTCTCATCTAAATTTCTCCTTTGCGGCAAAACACCATTTGCTCCAAAGCGTGCCGGCCACTACCAGTAATGCGCCAATAATGACAGGGAGCGTAATGCTGAGTCCCAGCATCCAGGCCGTTATGACCGTGGATATGATGGGAAGGAAATTGGAAGCCAGCACGACCACCAGCATATTTCCCTTTTTTATGGAAATGGTCCACAGCACATTGGCAATACAGGACACCGCAATGGCCTGGTACAGCATTTCCCATACCAGCCTGGGCGTAAAATTCCTTGGCTCAGGAAGGAATACGGAAATACCGCCCAGTATCAGGGCAGACATAATCATGTATATTCCCACGCCGTCCACCGGCTTTTGTCCCAGGTATTTCTTTGTGAGATTGGTGTAAAAGGCCCATGACAGGGACACAATGAACCCCATCAGATATGCCATCCAGTTTCCGCTGAGAATATCCCGTAAAAATGCCTGGGGATTGTGAATGCTTCCGCCCATTTTGGCTATGATGATACCGCACAGGCTGACCGCTACGCTGGCTGTCAGCCATGGGCTGGCTTTTTTATTCAGTATAGGAATGGTGAGAACCAGGGTGAACAGAGGCCATAAGAACCGAATCAGCACCATGGTCATGATTTCTGCCTCCGTATGAACCATCTCCATGGAGATATAGGAGGCAGCTGTGTAGATAACAAATAAACTTCCGCAGATAATCCAGTATTTAGGAGGCGCTCCCTTATACTGCGCGGTTCCTCCGTTGGCGAGGAGCTGCTGGGCGACCACCACAGCTCCTCCGATTAAATTAACCACTGCCGCTGCCGTATAAGGACCAAGGCCGGAACTCAGATTTTTTGTAAATGCAGCGCTGGTTCCCCATATAATGATGGTTATAATCCCTAGCAGTGTATATTTATTAGACTTCATCTGAACACCTCATTATCCTTTTCGCAATATTTTTATGTGCTTATTACGGATAACAGGCCAGTGTCCTGTTCAGAAGTTCTGTAAATCCCTGAAAATCCAATGTAAGACCAGCCTCTGCATTGGGCTGTTCCCCCCTGAAGTCCATGGTGGGTTCCCTGTGCAGGTCAATCTCAGGCTCCGGTCCCCGCAGATGCCGGTAATCGCAAACCGTCATTCCCCTTGTGAATTCCCCCTTTAACTCCACTGTTATATGCATGGGGGCACCTTTTATAAGGGTATCATCAATCAGCCACGCCACCGCGCACGCATCATGGATATTGGCTCCGGCCAGGCTGGCATTCTTCTCAGTTGCGTCCATAAAGTACTCTACCAGCTGTGCTGCAAACACAGCGCTTCTTGTTCCTATCCGGTAAAATTCATCCACATGCTTCTGTACCAGGAAACACTGGCGTGTCAGGTTGACACCGCACATCTTTACGTGCATTCCCGAATTAAACACCCTGTACGCTGCCTCCGGGTCCACGAATATATTAAACTCAGCTGCCGGCGTCCAGTTGCCGTATGTGACGGAACCGCCCATGATGCTTAATTCACGGACACGCTCCACGATTCCGGGCTCCCGGTTGATGGCTGCCGCTATATTGGTGAGGGGACCGGTGGCAATCAGGGTTACATCGTCTGTATTCATGATTGTCTCAATCATAAAATCAACTCCGTGTTTATCCTGGGCCTTAACAGACGGCTCAGGAAGCACCGGACCATCCATTCCCGTAGGTCCGTGAAACTGGGGCGCTGTCACCAAAGGCGCTACCAGAGGACAGGAATGGCCCGGATATACCTTGATATCCTCCCGTCCAATAACCTCCAGTACCTTCAGCGCATTTTTTGTGACATTCTCCAGGCTGCAGTTTCCGCCTATGGTGGTGATTCCCAGCAGGTCCAGATGGGCCGCCGCCAGCATGATGGCAAAGGCATCATCATGACCAGGGTCACAATCCAGTATTACTTTTCTCTTATCGCTCATATTACCTCCATCCAAAGCCGCCTTAACCTCTCTGTGGTTTTGGCCGCTTTTCAGCTATGAATAATTCCACATCTTCCCTGCAGGGACAGGACCTGGCGCCCTTCCGCTCCACGGTATAACCGGACACAGCGTTTCCGTATTCCAGACACTGTCCCAGGCTGCCGCCTGCCAGCCTTTTTGCTATGAATCCTGCATTATACACATCCCCTGCCCCTACGGTATCCTCCACCTCTACATGAAAGGCCGGGCACCCGGTCTCTCCTTCCGTGGAAAAAGCTTTGCTTCCATTTTCTCCCATACGCGCAATCATGACATGCCCTACGGATACCAGGCCCCGCACGCTGTCCTCCCAGTCATCCCTGGGATTCAAATAATAGAATTCCTCTTCCCCTGAGCCCAGGACATAGCTTGAATACTTCATAATTTCCATCACAGCATCCCGGTAGGACCTGTCCAGTTTACCGTCGTCCACTCTCAGGTTCAGGTCAAAGGAGGTGGGTATCCCCCTCTCGTACGCGGCCCGGAACATCTGTATAATGGAATGTCTGGCGGACGTGTCATCCACAATTGCCATGCCGGACGAGTGAAGCCATCTGGTATCGGAAAGCCAGCCGTCACCCATGCGCCTAAGGTCGATTTCCTTAAATGCCTGGTCTGTGCGCGGCCATCCCCACAGATACCGCTCCCCATACTCGTCTATGAAGGCAAACACACACACGGTATTCCTGTCCGGGTCTTCCATCATATACGTGGTATCCACGCCTTCCCTTTCAAAATCCCTGCGTATATACGCGCCGTACTGGTCACATCCAATGGTGCCTGCAAATCCTGTTTCGACCCCCAACCGGCTTAAGGCCACCGCCGTGTTGGCACAGGTTCCCCCTCCTGCCATGCAGGGAGAGGGGTATTCCACCAGGGTTCTCCGTTCATTGAGAAACCTGGGGAAGGGCACAATCAAATCCACATTGGCATCGCCTGCCACCAGGACTTTAGGCACTAAGGGACGCCTCAATGAAGGCCTTTACCTTTTCCGGGTCTTTGCAGGATTTTCCTTCCTCCGCATGGTCGAAGTTGGTGAGGCTGAAGGAATCCACCCCGTAAGGCCGCGTCTCCGCAATGGCCTTTGCCACATTGGAAGCGTCCAGTCCCCCCGCTATAATGCAGGGCACGGATGTGCTCTCAATGATAGCCCTGTCTATGCTTCTGTCGTGGGTCAGCCCTGTGGCGCCTATGTCATTGGCTGTATCTGCCTTTGTGTCGATGAGGAAGAAATCGGAAACAGCCTCATATTGCTTTACATATTCCAACGCCTTCTGCTCCTCTAAGGGCACATTCTGGAGCACCGGGATTGCCTGCATGATTTTAAGGCCGGGAAACCGGTTTTTCAGCTCCCGTACCTGTTCCGGGCTGATTCCCTCTATATTTCCGGAAAGATGAAGCACATCCGGCAGGACCTCCTTTAAATTCTCCGTAATCTCCTCAATGTCCTCAGCAATGGTCAAACCTATCTTAACAGCCTCAGGCTGCACTCCCTCAAAAATTTCCTTTGCCCTCTCAAGGGTCAGCTGTCCGGGGGTTCTCTTGATTTTACCGTAGGAAACCCCAATATGGTGGGCCCCCATCTCAATCACCATTCTCGCATCTTCCACGGTACGTATGCCGTAAATCTGAATCTTAACGTCTGCCATATTATTTTCTCCTTCTCCCAATCATTCTGCTGCCTGCGGGAATGCAATGCTTATATCCCGTCCCCGGCTCCCTTTATGGATGCTTCAAGGCATTTCATAAATGCATCCACCTTAAACACAGTTTCCTTAAGCCCTGCACCCTGGGCAACCCTGGTGATGGGCGGCGGGGATACAAAGCTCTGTTTTAAAAGCTCTGTCCTGGCAAATACCTCTGCAGCAGGACCGTCAACCAGCACCTTTCCTTTGCACATGACCACCACCCGTTCAAAATTTTCCACCACGAATTTCATGTCATGGGAAATTGTGATGCAGAGTTTTCCTCTTTCCTTTAAGGCTGTAACGATGTCCTTCAGCCGCTTGTTTCCGTCCACATCCTGGCCGCAGGTGGGCTCGTCAAATACCAGGGCCTGCGGGTCCATCATGATGATGGAAGCCACTGTACAGAATTTCTTTTCCGTAGCAGTCAGGTCAAAGGGATGCTCCTCCAGCTTATCCTCCAGACCGCACAGCCTGGCTGTCCAATCCAGCAGCTCCTTTATCCTGTCCTCGTCCATCCCAATCTGTCTGGGGCCAAATTCAAGCTCTTTCCTGACACTGTCCAAAAACAGCTGGTCGTCCGGGTTCTGGAACACATATCCCACTGTTTTGGACCATTGGGCCGTTGACCTGCTGTTGATATCCTCTCCATTGACCAGCACCTGGCCGGATGTGGGCCGGAGAATTCCGTTAAAATGCTTCACCAGCGTGGTTTTTCCGGCTCCGTTCTGTCCAATGATGGCCACGGGCTCATTTCCCTCTATCACCAGGTCGATTCCCTTTAAGGCTTCATCCCCAGTTGGATAGACGTGCTTCATTCCTTTTAATTCCAGCCTCATCCTGCCATCACCTCCTTAACCAGCTGAATGGTATCTTCCTCAATAACCTTTACCGGTCCATTGTACAATCCCCTGTCCTTAAGGGCCTGTGAGACAGCCACATAATCAGGCGCTCCAATGTGGTGGGACATGATATCCGGATTTCCAAATATAGCCTCCGGCGTATCCAGGGCAATCTGCTCTCCCTGGTCCAGCACCAGAATCCGGTCCGCGCATCTGGCCACCCGTTCCATATCATGGTCTACCATAATAACGGTTACGCCGTTTTTATTCAGTTCCTTTACAATATCAAATATCTCTTCACTTCCCAGGGGGTCTAACTGGGTGGTGCACTCGTCTAACACCAGAATGCTGGGTTCCATAATAAAGGTGGAACCAAAGGCAACTCTCTGTACCTGGCCGCCGGAAAGCTCCAGCGGATTTTTGTGTATGATATGGTCAATCCGCATGAGCTTGGCCACATACTCCACCTTCTTTAACATATCCTCCCTTGGTATCCCCTTATTGCCCAGCCCGTAGGCCAGTTCCTCTGCCACGCTTCCGGCCGTGTAGGAAAGCTGGTTAAAAGGATTCTGGAACACCAACCCGATTTTGGACGACAGCTCTGCAATGGAACTTTCCTGTGTATCCACTCCGTCCACAAAAATCTGCCCTTTCAGCTTACCTGTAAAATAGTAGGGAATCAGGCCCACCAGTGCATTGCACAGGGTGGACTTGCCTGAGCCGTTCTGCCCGATAATGCACAGGAACTCTCCTTTTTTTACCTGAAAATTAAGCCCGTTCAGCACTCTTCTTTTGGCGTCCCTGTATTTAAACTTCAGGTCTTTTACTTCCAATACTGCTTGTTCCATAGTGTCCTCCTAATACATACCTTAAATAACATGAAGCCTCATGAGAATGCTGGCTGCCAGAACCGCCATAAAAAAGAGAATCAGACAGGTCTTGCATATCCGGTCCGAGGGGGAAGTGGTCACCTCCACATAGGTGGTGGGCTTCACCCCTTTTATGCCGAATCCCCTGGTCTCCAGGGTCATGCCTCTTTCCTGGGCATCTGTAAGGGAAGACATAACCACCGGTCCCAGTAAAGGTATGTAGGCCTTCAGCCTGGCCATCATGGTGCCTTTGGTATCCACGCCCCTGGCATTCTGCGCTTCCTGGATTACGCTCATCCTGCGCTGCATCTGAGGAACCACATTCAGGCTTGCCAGAATCAGATACCCCACCTTGGGATTCATGCCTGATGCAGTGAGGGCAGCCACCAGCTTACCCGTGTATGTGGTGGTGGACATCAGATAAAAACTTCCCAGGAATGTAAGGAGCGTACCCACGATTTTAAGGGCATACAGGGTTCCCTCCAGTCCCAGCTTTGCAAATCCCAAATCAGCGATAATGGTCACGTTTTTCGGACTGTACAGGCCCTGTATAAACATCAGCATCACAAAAATAGGGACAAAAAACATAAAGATAAATTTAGAGAATTTCTTTAACAGCCCTGCCAGGGCGGCCACAACAAACAGACCGGCCACAATTATATATCCCAATATGAATCCCGGATAAATAAGGGCGCTTAATCCCAGGCAGAATATCGCATATATCTTTACCATTGGGTTCATCCTGTCAATGGGCGAATCCATTGGTATGTAATTAGATGTCTTTGCCATCTTTTTTTAACCCCCATAAGAGTATTTTCAGAATCATACCTTCCTGCCGCTGTCCGGATTAATCCTCATCGTCATCATCATCGTCCGCTGCATCCACTGCATACTGGCTTAAGAACCTCTTGGGAATCCTCTTTAACAATATGTAGGCAATGGCAAACGCAATGGCGCGGTCCGCCAGGTTCTCAACCATGGATGAGGCAAACACGGATTTAACAATATCCTTTGTAGCGGCAATCAGGCCGGCTGTCAGTACGGAGGTTCCTGTTGCTCCCGTTGCCCCGCCGAATACAAAGATGGTTATGCAGGAAGAAATCACAACAGATGAAAAGGTAACAACCAGCCATGTGACAACCACGCCCCAGGTCTTCTTAAACATGCCGCCCTTAATCATATAACCGGTAATCAGACCGGCCGCAATGCTTACAAGTGAGTATGGCACATAGATTGGATTGGACACCAGGGCCAGGAAGATATTGGTGAGGAATCCGACCAGGGCAGCTACCCAGGGACCTGCCAGGGCAGCAGACAGAATGGTGCCTATCATATCCAGGAACAGGGGAAGCTTCAGCGTGGAAGCAAGCGTTCCTCCAATCAGGTTGATTCCCACCGCAATCGGTATGAGAACCAGGGACTTGGTTGAGAACTGCGCCTTCAAACCTTGTACAAATGTCAGTTTCTGTTTCTTGTTGTTCATGTTACACCCTCCTAAAATAGTATGATTTTCATGCAGTACATCCTGTATGCCACGACCCCTTTTGCCTTAAAAAACATATCCTGTAACATATAAGATGTAATACAAGTTGATTATATAAAAAATACATTGGAAATAATTTTCCTAATGCATTTTTTATGTTCCATATACCCTGTCAGGCTTCGTCATGTACCATGTTCTCCCTGACCTCCAGCTCAATCTGGTCAAAGAGTTCATTGTTCAGTTTTTTTAATTTGGGGACATCCCCTGTTTTGATATATTCCAGCATCTTTGAATGGAAATCAATGCCCTCTTCTGCTCCCCGTTCCGTCACCGCTTCCTTCATGGCTGCGCTGAGTATATCGTAAATCAGATTGCTGATTTTTATGATGAAGGGATTGCCTGTCATCTCATACAGCTTCATATGGAATTCCAAATCATATTTGGTATACTTTTTAAGATTGGTCCTGTAGTACTGTTTCATCTTATCCAGTGTCCTGGATAAGAAGACAATATCCCGCTCCGTGGTATTCCTGGTATACAGGTCAATGATTCCCACTTCCAGAATTCTTCTGTATTCCACCACAAACAGTATATCCCCCGGGGTCATGAGAAGCATGGGCGTCAGGGACTTCAGATAATTATTGGTGGTAAACTCCTTGACAAATGTCCCTTTTCCCCTGTATGTCTCCACCAAATCCATGGCAGCTAACTTCTGTATAGCTTCCCGCACAGATATACGGCTGACGCCCATAATGCTAGTCAGCTCATTCTCTGAAGGTATCTTCTCTCCCGGTTTCCATTTGCCTGTGGTAATCTGTGAAAGAAGCTGGTCAAAAACCTGTTCCCTTATATCCTTTTTATCCAATGCATGCAAATCAAATTCTGCACTCATATCATCATCCATTCTCCGGGCCTTCTGCATGTCAGGCCGTTTATTTTTCCTATCTCTGATAACTTGTATTATAACTTACAAGTACTTTTCTGTCAAATACTTCTTATAATTACAGGTATTTTTCTCATATTTAATACATTTTTACTTGGGTTTTTCTTCCGCGGACGCACTTTTATTGTGTATATTGCACTAATACAATCCGATTTCCGGATTTCAGCGCGTCTTTATGACTCTCCCGACAGCTCCCCTTCATTGGCCTCTTCCCTGCATATCTCCTGCCCGGGCTGGTAATCCGTCACAGCCAGCTCCATCACGGCCTGGGGGTAATTCACGGACATCCTGACAAACCTTCCCTTTTCCCTGGCAGCCTCAGACGCAATTCCTGCAATCTGCTCCAGCACGTCCCTGGTCAGATACCCGCCCCGCCAATGGAATACATAATAGGGCTGTTTCTTCCTCAGCACTGTCTTAAAACGCCCGGCCACATCCTCCAGCCTGGTCAGGGACAGCCGGTTCTCCCTGTAATAAAACCTGCCTCCGTCCGTACATTCAGGCACTTTATACACCAAAGGCTGGTGGTCCCTGAATATCATCTTGTCATCCAGGTTAAAATAATCAAACCGCTTCTGTCCATACCGTCCCAGGGAATTGTCAAAGGTGGCATCCAGGTGGTACCATGTGTTTTTTAGCTTTACCAGATTCCAAGCATGGCGGTATTTAATTCCCCTGTCAGGGGCTGATTCGCTTATGGCTATGATGCATTCCAGTCCCAGCCTGCCGCACAGTATTTTCACGGTCTTGGCAATGCCTTCACAGACCCCGATTCCCTGCTGGAGAGGGCCTATGATTTCATGGGAATACTGCTTTTTCAGCTTGTCATAGGTAACATTGGAGCAGATAAAGTCATGTACATACTTCTCCTTATCCTCCGGCGTCATAGCCTCTGCCTGACGCACCAGGCGGCTGATTCTGGACTCCAGAGCTGTCCGCATTTCCTTTATCTTCTTTTTCTCAAACATATATTCCGGTATCATCTGTACATACTCTGAATTCTGGGCAAACCGGTAATGAAAGCCCTCCACAAAAAATATAGACGGATGGTCCAGGCGCAGCCTGAAGAAAATATCCGACAGCTCCTTTCCATCCAGGCGCAGGACCGGAAATTCCGGCGATAAGGCCTCAAATCCGTCCAGCATGGCCCTGTAGGCATTCTGCTGCGCTTTACTCATCTGCTGGTAATAAAATTCCTGTTTCATATTCGTTCCACATATCCTTCTTATGTCTGTTTGTCCGGGTTCTGTTCTGCCTCTGAAAGAAAAGGCAGGAACCATGCACCTTCCGGTACACCCTCCTGCCTTGTATTCTCTCCTGTTATCAACCAACCCTCAGTTTAAACTTCTGTACTTCCCGGTCAGAATCTACTTTTTCAATCATGGCTCCCAGTCCCTGGAGCTTTTCTTCAAAACACTCATATCCGCGCTGGATATATCCGATTTCATCCACCACCGTATAGCCGTCAGCCGCCAGTCCTGCTATTACAAGGGCTGCTCCCGCCCTCAAATCCGGTGCATTGACCTGGGCTCCTGTCAGGCGTTTCACGCCGTCTATGACAGCCACATTGCCCTCTACCTTTATATTGCTGCCCATGCGGGCCAGCTCGTCCACATATTTGAACCTGTTCTCAAAAATACTCTCCGTTACCATGCTGGTTCCATTGGCCAGAACCAGGGCAACCGACATCTGAGGCTGCATGTCCGTAGGAAAGCCGGGATAAGGAAGGGTCTTAATATCCGTATGTCTCTGGGAAGGTTTTCCCACCACCCGGACCGCATCGTCAAATTCAATAACCTCACAGCCAATCTCCGTCAGTTTGGCGGAAATGGCTTCCAGATGTTTGGGAATCACGTTTTTAATCATGATATCGCCTCTGGTAGCTGCAGCAGCGCACATAAACGTACCTGCCTCAATCTGGTCCGGAATAATGGAATACTCCGTGCCATGGAGCCGGTTCACGCCCCTGATACGGATGGTATCCGTACCCGCGCCCTTAATATTGGCGCCCATACTGTTAAGGAAGTTGGCAACGTCAACTATGTGGGGTTCCTTTGCAGCGTTCTCCAAAATGGTCTGGCCCTCTGCCAGAGCCGCAGCCATCATGATATTGATGGTGGCTCCCACAGAAACCACATCCAGATAAATATGGCTTGCCACCAGGTCGATGGCATGGGCTATAACAGCCCCGCGCTCAATGGTAACCTCGGCTCCCAAAGCCCTGAATCCCTTGATATGCTGGTCAATGGGCCTGCTGCCGATATTGCATCCTCCCGGAAGAGGAACCTGGGCGCTCTTATACTTGCCCAAAAGAGCTCCTATGAAATAGTAAGAAGCACGTATCCTTCTGATATACTCATCATCAACAGATACCTCGCTTATATTGCTTCCATTTATCTTTACAGTGTGTCGGTCAATCCTGTCAACCCTTGCACCAATTTCCTGAATTGCCTCTAACAGTACATTTATATCCCTTACATCCGGCAGATTATCAATCACCACATCCTCGTCTGTCATGATAGAAGCAGCCAGTATTCCCAGTGCGGCATTCTTGGCTCCGCTTATGGTCACATCTCCCACCAGTGGATTCCCGCCTTTGATAATATATTGTTCCATTCCACACCTCTGATTTTTATTTAAACAAACCCTATATATAAGGAAAATACTCCTAAAGAAATCTTTAAACATTTGTTCATAATTTATTTACATCTTCTTAGATTATACCATAAGAATCAGATTTGTAAAGTAAAACGAAAATGCACACCCTAAAGTACACTGTCTACTCCACTGCCAGAGCGCACAGGAAATCATTCTGCAGGTTCTTAAAATACTCTGTGGCATCATTGAGCCCCATCTTTTGTGTCTCCTGGGTCTGAGGGTCATAGAGTGTCACATTATACTGGTCATAGCCGGATAAAAGCACATACTGTCCTGATTCCACATAAGCTATCACAGGGATACCCTTGTCAATATAGTACAGAATCTGGTTCAGGCTGCATCCTCCTGCATCGATTAGTATAAGTCCGTCCTCATAGACACGGCTGCCGTCAAATGCGTCCAGATACTTTGTAACCTTCCTTGCCTCATCCACCGGAGCTTTTATATTGCGTATGGGCTGCCTGTTGATTCTGTCCCACACAATATGCTGGCTGCTGTCCGTCACATAGCCCATCTGTCCATAGGCCATCTCCACTGCCTGGCTGAAGGTTCTGGATGAGCCAATGTAATGCCCGCCTCCATATGCCCTGAATACCATGCCGTTCTCAGATGACGGGGATGCCGCCTTTCCTGTATCCAGAACGCTTGTATATTCATAGGAAAATGCCTTGGGCGCAGATGTACGGACCTTATCTCCGTTAATTTCCGAATCTGACTGGACAAAATAAACCTTTCCCTTATCCTGGGAGGCAAACCAGCCGATTCCCTCTAAGGGGTCCTTCTCAACTCTCTGGTTACACACAATGGTATCCTCATTCTGATACAGATACTGGTTCTCTCCCAACGGCACCAGACGCTTCAGATGAATTCTTCCGTCCTGGGCCACTACATCCGTTATATAAATGCCGTCCTTCCTGTATTCGCTCTCCACCTGCATCTGTGTATCCACAATGTACATTGCATACATAGGCATACCCTTCAGGCGGCCGTTGACAATCCACTTATCCTTGGAGTTGCTCAGTCCGTAAATCAAATCATTTCCAACAAACCCCAGTACCCTGACATAATCATTTACCTCTCCCACGATTTCCTGTTTCTGGGAAGTATTGAAATCCATAACATGGACCTTCTGGGACTCATACAGGTTCTGGCCTTCCTGCCATGCAAACCGGCTGGCGTCCCCGCTGACAGCATAGCTTCCCTCCGTCAGCCCCTGGGCCACCACAAGGGATTCATTGCTCTTAAGGTCAATACCGAATACAGTGCCCTGAAGCATAATGTACATCATATCATTTTCACTGAGATAGGACAATTTGTCCACATCTGCTTTCACCATCTCATAGGATTCGGATGCAGGCAGGAAAAACTTCTCCTGAACCGTATCCTGCTCCTTATCATAGCGGTAAAATACAACACCCATCCGGCCCTCATATTTGCCCCTGTTCATATATCCATACACCAGGAAATCCATGGAACCATCGTCCTGCACGGACAATATCTTTATATCATGTCTGTCGTAACCGCTTCTTACCCTGTCGTCTGAATTGCTTCTGAAGGAGAATACGCATACGGCCTGTTTATCATCATAATCATAACACCACAGGTCACCGCCTGTTTTAAACGCCACATAATTGGACTTTGGACTCTTCATGGTCCTTACCTTGTGGTCATTGGTGATTCCAAGAAGAATCTTTTTGCCTGAAAAAGACCGGGGTCCTCCGTCAAACTCTTCATTGGCATTTCGCTCATAGTTCATGAGGTAAATTCTCTGTTCATTCCACTTCATGGTGAAATTGTCCTCTGCATTCACCAGGGAACGTGTTCCGTCCTCCTCATTAATGGCAACCTGGTACCGAATCTGGATTTGTCCCATGATGCCGTCAAACTCCTGGAGAGTTACCAGGGGCTCACCCACCATCTCCACATCCAGGCCATCCCATGTCAGATGACTGAAGCTGGCCCTGATGGTAACATGGCCCAGGGAGCTGTTATCCTCTGTATCATTGGTTTCCAGATAGGATACCAGGTCCCTTGCCTGATTGTAATCCAGGCTTTTTCTGGTAAACTCCTCAGCCAGCCGGACCATATCTGATGCATAGGTGTTATCCGGCCACATGATTCTTGTGTAATAATGTATCTCCTTTTCCCCTGTGGTTACTGTAATTGACAGAAGATATGTTTCATTCCTGGCCAGCAGGTTTTGAATCGGCAGCACTGCGCTGACACTTCCGTCTCCGCTGTCCCACTCTTCCACCACAGTCCGCTCCACCAGCCTGTCCAGAGTAAGATTCCTCACCTCGTAGCTGATGCCTGTAATGGTGCTTCCATACTCCTGTATCCGGATATGAAGCCCACGGTCTTCAGGCAGCACAGAGATACTTTCCCTGGCTGCCTGATTCCCCATCTCCTGCATGTATCCATGCAGGCAATTGATTTCCTGACTGCCCAGTTGAGTATAAACCACTGGCAGCGACGGTTCTTCCATGGATGTATATACGGCTGATTCTTTTTCCATTGTGTTTCTGGCACTGATGAAATACACAACCAATGCCCCTATGAATATCAGGAACAAAATCCCTGCTTTTTGCAATATTTTCTTCATATGTGATTTTATCCTTTAAACTGGTTGCTCTGTATCATATCTATTTTATATAATATCCAGTAAAACTACAACTTAATCTTTTCGGAATTTTATTAATAATATATTTGTCATATCCTTACTGCTCCTATAAGGCGCACATGCCTCTGGCGCATCTCCTGTGGAACATTTCGTTGAGCAGAAGCACCTTAATCATGTCTCTTAACCAGGATGGTTTGTTTCCGTGATTGGGAGGCGGAGGAACCGGCCTGGGAGGTCTGGGCGGCCTGGGCATGGGCCTCGGAGGAGGTGTAGGCCTGGGCGGTGGCGGCGGCGTGGGCCTGGGCGGCTGCGGCGGCCTCGGTGGCTGTGGCGGTCTCGGCGGCGGCGTGGGCCTGGGTGGCTGCGGCGGCCTTGGTGGTGGTGGCGTGGGCCTCGGTGGCTGCGGCGGCCTCACCGGACCAGGTCCCATGGGTGGTCTGCCTTGACCAGGTCCCATAGGCGGTCTTTCCGGACCGGGGCCCATAGGCGGTCTGCTCGGGCCAGGGCCCATAGGCGGTCTTTCCGGGCCAGGTCCCATAGGCGGTCTTTCCGGGCCAGGTCCCATAGGTGGTCTGCTCTGGCCGGGTCCCATAGGTGGTCTGCTCTGGCCGGGGCCCATAGGCGGTCTTTCCGGGCCAGGTCCCATAGGCGGTCTTTCCGGGCCGGGGCCCATAGGCGGTCTGCTCGGGCCAGGTCCCATAGGCGGTCTTTCCGGGCCAGGGCCCATAGGTGGTCTTTCCGGGCCAGGTCCCATAGGTGGTCTGCTCTGGCCGGGGCCCATAGGCGGTCTTTCCGGGCCGGGGCCCATAGGTGGTCTGCCCGGACCAGGTCCCATGGGTGGTCTTCCTTGGCCGGAGCCCATAGGCGGTCTTTCCGGGCCGGGGCCCATAGACTGTCTTTCCGGGCCGGGGCCCATAGACTGTCTGCCTGAATTATTTCCCATGGGCAGCCTGCCTGAACCCTGCCCCATATTAGGTCGTCCACCCATTCTTTCATTTCCCGGAAAACCAGGTTCCATAGCTCTTATTTCCTGAGTCTCCATTATGATTCCGGATGGATTTACCACTGATTCCCTGTATCCCTGGAAATCATATTGGGTATTGGAAATGGCCTGCTCTTCCTGTAATTCCTCAGTGATTTCTACCTCCTCATTCTCACCAATGTCTTCCGCCTCACTTATGTCATCTGCCGGAACATTCACTAATTCCTGTTCCTGCTCTACTTCCAACTCATTATCCTCTGTAAACAAATCCTCATCCAGCCGGCTCATATCTTTTTTGAGTTCTGCCATTTCCATGACGGCTTTGTCATTCTCTGATATGTTCCACATGCTTTTGACTTTTTCCGCACCTTCAGATGCAATCACAGTATCACAGATTGTATCGCAAATCCGGTTAATCATCATATGGTCAGGATACTCATCATACATAGGGCTGTTTTTATAATCCAATCTGTCGCAAGCTTCTGCCACATACCCCTGCAAGATTCTTATTCCTGATGGATACATACTTTTCAGGTATTCAATGTCCTGCATCTACTCTCCCTTTTCCAATTTTCTCTTACCAATATCATATGCAGGCCAAATCCATTATGCGCCAACTTTCCAACCATTTCTCTAAAAAAATAAAAGACCGGATATTTTCCAGTCTTTTACAATTATTATGTGGTTAACTTTTTTTAATATAACCAAGAGCCTGTTCCAACGCCTCTTGTTCCTCATTGCCCAGAACAATATCGGTCTGTCCCATATCCACCACTTTAATATACAGATAACAACCTTCTCTGCTGTGAACGCAGTTTAATACAAATCCGCTGTTTGTGTAATCCAACATGGCAAATGCAAAACTGAGGTTCCCTCCCATTCCTTTAAAGGCATTATATTTGACAAGCCCATACTTTTGAAATGAGGCTCTCTGATTCCGGTTTAATGTTCGGATGGAATCCTTATTTGACCTGTCTTCGGCCCTTAAATCCCTGATTTCTTCAATCTGGTCCAGAATGACATCTTCCAGAGTCTCTGCATCTTTTCCTCTCATAAAATAGTCATATTGGCGATTTAGCCTTCTTACATTTGTCATTGTTGTAATCGTCAATATCAGCAGCAGAACCACTAATATCAATAACCCTGCTATGATATATGCAGGGTCAAAGGGAATTTGATTTAAGATGCTGTTCTCCATATAATATCCATCTCTCCTTTGTACCTAGCGAATTGATTCAATCATTTCCACAATCCGCTCTAATTCTGCTTCAGAATAATATTCAATTTCAATGCGTCCTTTATTTTTATCCTTGTTGTGGATGCTGACCTTTGTACCCATGACGCTCTTCATACGCTCTTCCAGGCTCTGATATATCAAGGCTAATGCCTCGTCCTTAGATTTGTCCTTCTTTTCTTCTCCTGTCTCTGCTTCCTTTGCCAGCCGTTTTACAAGACGCTCTGTTTCTCTGACGCTGAGTGATTCATCCAATATCATCTTTGCAGCCTTCAGCTGAAGTCCTTTATCTTCCAATGACAATAGCGCTCTGGCGTGACCGCTGGAAATAAGATTCTGAATCAGCATCTCCTGTATTTGGCCATCCAGTTTTAAAAGACGCATGGAATTGGTGATGGTGGCTCTGTTTTTCGATACCCTGGCCGCTATTTCCTCCTGGGTCAGCTTAAATTCAGATACAAGACGCTGATATGCCAAGGCCTCCTCAATAGGATTCAGGTCAGCTCTCTGCACATTCTCAATCAGTGCTATTTCCATGCTTTCCTGCTTGTTGTACTCCCGCAGAACAACCGGTATTTCCTTTAATCCAGCTATCTTGGCAGCACGCCATCTGCGTTCTCCGGCAATAATTTCATAAAATGTCCCCTTTTTCTGAACCAAAAGGGGCTGCAAAATACCATATCGTTTAATGGAATCAGCCAGCTCTGCCAGCTGTTCTTCGTTAAAATCCTTTCTGGGCTGTTCCCTATTGGGTTCAATCAAGGCCATTTTCACCAATAATTCCCCGCTGTTGCCATCTCCTTTATCAGTGGTAGCTGCCTTTGCCTTTGCAATCTCCTCTTCGCTTTCCTTTATGACATCTTCTCCAAAGATGGCTCCCAATCCTTTACCCAATCCTTTTTTAGCCATTACAACTCTTCTCCTCTGCTCATAACTTCTGCCGCAAGCATTCTATAGCTCTCAGCCCCCGTTGACCTTGAATCGTAAAGATTAATAGACATGCCATGACTGGGTGCCTCAGCCAGGCGTACATTTCTTGGTATAATGGTTTTATATATTGTTCTGTTTAAGCTGCTTTTAACACTTTCCACTACTTCCAGTGACAGATTTGTCCTTGCATCGTACATGGTAAATACCACGCCTTCTAATTCCAACTCCGGATTCAGTTTTCTCTTAACCAAATCCACAGTTTTTAACACCTGATTGAGTCCCTCCAAAGCATAATACTCACACTGTATAGGAACCAGTACGGTATCTGCGGCCGTCAGTGCATTTATAGTCAGTATATTTAGAGATGGGGGACAATCAATGATGATAAAATCGTATGTATCTCGAACTTGATTCAGATAGCTGCTCAGAAGCTTTTCCTTATTCTCGACTTCCTGAAATTCAATCTCTGCTCCTGCCAGATTCATATCGGAAGGAAGCACGTCCAGATTTGGCTGTATTTCCTTAATAATGCATTCATCCACAGATGCCTCTTCAATCAGCATGTCGTAAACAGTCCTATCAAAATCTTCCTGTTCCAGTCCCAGACCACTACTGGCATTTCCCTGGGGGTCAAAATCCACCAGCATAACATGTTGTCCTGCTTCAGCCAGACAGGCAGAAAGATTAATGGCTGTTGTCGTTTTACCAACCCCACCCTTCTGATTGGCTATTGTTATGATTCGTCCCATATGTATAAATTCCTTTCTCGAAAAAAACAAACTTTTCTTCGATTACTTTTACGATTATAACACAAGTCCTATGCTTTTCCTACGGGAAATTAGGAGAAAAAAAGAATTTTCATGTTTTATACAAAAAAATGTTTCACGTGAAACATTTTTAATGCAGAAAAGTGGCATCCTAATCCTACCCTGTCTTAATAATAATTTAATTCTCTAACCGTTGTAATAGCCCCCAGCTTGTATTATAATGGAGAAGAATCAAAAAACAGGCTATTTAATATGTAATTTCAGGAGACTATTGAATGAAAACCAGGAATAAATTACTGACCTTACTTATACTGTCATCCGGAGCTGCTGCTGCTACTGCTCTGATTAACAAAGCTATAAAACTTTCGGCCACGTCCCGGAATGTACTGGAAGAACCAGAGGCACTGTGTTATAAATGGCGCTTAGGAAATATACATTATACTAAGGTAGGAACTGGTAAACCTATTCTGCTGGTACACGACCTGGCTCCTGCCTCCAGCGGATATGAATGGAAGAATCTGGTTGGAAAATTAGCAGAGACATATACAGTATACACCATCGACCTCCTTGGTTTTGGCCGTTCAGAGAAGCCGAATCTCACCTACACCAATTATCTGTATGTCCAGCTTCTGTCTGATTTTATAAAATCAGAGATTGGACACAGGACAGATATGATAGCCAGTGGTTCCTCAACCGCATTAGGTGTCATGGCCTGCAGCAATAGTCCTGAGCTCTTTAACCAGCTATTCTTTATAAACCCTGAGAGTCTTCTCTCCTGCAGTCAGGTGCCTGGAAGGAATGCAAAACTTTATAAGATTATATTAGATTTACCCATTGTTGGTACCTTAATATATAATATTGCTTGCAGTAAGCAGTTTATAACAAAAGAATTTTTGACAAATTATTATTATAATCCCTATTCTGTAAAGGCAAGAATAATTGATGCTTATCATGAGTCGGCTCATTTAGGTGAATCTCCTAAATCTGTCTATGCCAGCTTAAAATGCAATTATGTTAAATGTAATATAGCGGGCGCTCTTAAGAAAATTGATAACAGCATATATTTATTAGGCGGAGGCGCCTTAGGTGATATCAGGGAATGTATGGAGGAATATAAAGAATACAATCCTGCCATTGAGTGTGCGGTTATACCAAACACAAAATTACTGCCTCATTTGGAAAAACCGGCAGAAGTTTTTGATATGATTCAAACTTATTTATCCTAAAGCAGGAAAATGTTTCACGTGAAACATACGGTTCGGATTGATATTTCCGGACCTTTTTTTACTATTACATCAATGCTGGAAAACTGATTACATAACAAAATATACCATAAAAAGAAAGGGACCTTTTATATGCTACGAATTGGATGCCATTTATCCTCATCAAAGGGATATCGGGCCATGGCAAGGGATGCCAAAAAAATAAACGCAAATACATTTCAATTTTTCACCCGTAATCCACGGGGCGGTAATGCCAAAGTTATAGATGAGCATGATGTGAAAGAATTTTTGGCGGAGGCCCAGTCACTTGACATCAGTCCAATATTAGCTCATGCTCCATACACGTTAAACGCCTGTTCTGCCGACCCAAAATTAAGAGAGTTTGCTAAACGTACCATGGAGGATGATTTAGTAAGAATGGAATATACGCCTGGTAATATGTATAACTTCCATCCGGGAAGTCACGTAAAGCAGGGAACTGATATAGGCATTCATTTTATTGCTGAAATGTTAAATGAAATACTTGCCCCGGAACAGACCACTACTGTCCTGCTTGAAACAATGGCAGGAAAAGGCAGTGAGGTTGGCAGTGGGTTTGATGAGTTAAGGCGGATACTGGATTTAATTGAGTTGAATACCCATATGGGGGTCTGCCTCGATACCTGCCATATATGGGATGGGGGCTATGATATAGTCAACCATTTAGATGATATTCTGACAGAGTTTGATAATAAAATTGGATTGAATCGCTTAAAAGCCATTCACTTAAACGATAGCCAAAACCCATTGGGCGCACACAAAGACAGACATGCAAAGCTAGGTGAGGGGTATATTGGACTGGACACTTTTAAACGGATTGTCACACATCCGGAGCTGAAACATCTTCCTTTTTATTTGGAGACACCCAATGATTTAGATGGCTATGCACATGAAATACAAATGATGCGTGAAGTGGCAGATTAATCTTAAAATTATAGCATAGTCTTTTAATCTGCCATTTTAAGGACCTGCATTACTATCTTTGTCAGATAAAATATTTCTATTTTATATTCTTTATTTATCTTGCATATGAGTAAAATAAGAAGGTATCACTGATATTGTACCTTCTTATTTTTATAACTATAAAAGTGTTACATTTATTATTTAATTATATAATTACAATGCTTTTATCTATAGTTTTATTATTTGCTTTCGTTAAATCATGATTAAACTCTTGTTTCATTATATATACAAACGCTTAATAATCTTGAATTAATTCTTCATATAACTTTTTATATTATTATATCTAAACCTATATTTATATCTTCAGCTTGTCCCATTCGTTATATATCTATATATACATCTATCTGACATCTAATTATTTCAACCTCAACTGTCAACAGCCTATATACATAGATTGACTTATATATTAATTGATATCCTAATTTCTATTTTCATTTCTAGTTCCATTTATTTCTATATATATCTATACTCCTATATACTTATTTTCTATTCGAGCATATTAAAATAGTTTATTGCTAAAATTTGAGTTTTTACCTCTCATCTTATCTCACTTCTTATCTTATTTCTTATCTCATTTCTTATCTCAGCTCTTATCTCAGTACCTATCTCAATTCTTATCTCAATCTTTTTCAGTCTATACCTAATCTTCCATTACATCCTTAGCTTATTCATATATTTATATATTCATTGCTTCTACCTGAAAATCTCCTTCCTCTCAATTTATTTCTTTTATTTATCTCTCAATTCCATCTATAAGTTTATTCCAATACAATCCGCAAAAAAAAGGAATGTTTCACGTGAAACATTCCCTCCTACAGTACCAATCTCTCTTTAACATACATTAATTAAACTCTACCCCAACGGCTCCTTAGTCGGCATACCTGCTTTTCTCGGATACTTCTTAGAAATCCCTTTTACCTTCTTAATGACTACCAAAGACCTGGAGGCATCTGTACCGGGCAGCATAAATTTATCTACAAATTCAAGCTCTCCCCCCAATATACCAATAGCTTTACCTGCGGATTTCAATTCCTCTTCTATCTCTCCGGACTTATAAGGAACAAAAAAACCACCAATTTTCACAAAAGGCATACAATACTCAGACAAGGAAGCCAAATTAGCAACAGCCCTGGACACGCACCAATCATATATTTCTCTGTGCTCTGTCTGCCTCCCAATATCCTCAGCTCTCCCATGAACAAATTCCACGTTCCTTAAGCCCAGTTGGTTACAGACTTCCTCTAAAAATTTGACCCTCTTATTCAGGGAATCAAGCAATGTAAGCTTTATTCCCGGAAATGCTATCTTAAGTGGTATTCCGGGAAAGCCAGCGCCTGTGCCCACATCTATAACAGATTTTCCATCCAGCATACCCTTATCATAGACAGGACCATCATTGCTGTTACAATCACTTAAGACACCGCTATCTCTGCCGCAACCAAATGCCCTGTCCATTTCCCCTATCTTCAGCACTCTAAACAGTGACAAGCTGTCACTAAAATGTTTGGACACCACATCCGGTTCATCTGTTATAGCTGTCAGGTTCATCACCTTATTTTTTTCCACCAGCATTTCATAATAAGTAAAAAACTGCTCGATCTGTTTCTCACTTAACCTTATGCCCAGGAGTCCTGACTCCCGGTCCATCCGCTGTCTAAATGTATCTGTCATATCGGATCCTCTCACTGCTTTCTCGTAAAATGCACCAGCAGGACAGATATGTCTGCCGGTGATACGCCGGATATACGGGACGCCTGTCCAATGGTGGCCGGCTGCACCTTATTCAGCTTCTGGACAGCCTCCCTGCGGAGACTGTTGACTTCCGAATAGTCAAAGTCCTCAGGCAGCTTCTTATTCTCCAGCTTTTTAAACTGAGCAACCTGCTGCATCTGGCGCTTTATATACCCCTCATATTTAATCTCAATATTAACCTGTTCCCTCACATCATCAGGAAGCAGCGGTCTGTCTTTATCCAGTTCCGCCAGTTTATCGTAATCCAATTCCGGTCTCTTCACCAACTCTGCCAGCGTAATTCCGGATTTCAATAACGTGCTTCCATACTTTTCCAAATACGCCTGAACCTGGTCATTCACACCTATCACAGTCTTTTCCAGCCGTTTTATCTCTGACTGTATATCATCCATCTTCTTTAAAAGATGTTCATACTCCTCATGGCTTACCAGACCAATGTCATAGCCTATTTTTCTGAGCCTGATATCCGCATTATCCTGGCGCAGCAAAAGTCTGTATTCTGCCCTGGAAGTCATCATTCGGTAGGGTTCGTGATTCTCCTTTGTAACCAGGTCATCAATAAGAACGCCTATATATGCCTGTGACCGGTCCAGTACAACGGCTTCACGCCCCTGTATCTTCCTCACCGCATTCACGCCGGCCATGAACCCCTGGACAGCAGCCTCCTCATACCCTGAGCTGCCATTAAACTGTCCGCCTGCAAACAAACCGGAAATCTTCTTAAACTCCAGGGTCGGCTTAAGCTGCAGGGCGTTGATGCAGTCATATTCAATGGCATAGGCATTCCGCACTATCTTTACTTTTTCAAGGCCGGGAACTGTACGGTACATTGCATACTGTACATCCTCAGGCAGAGAACTGCTCATACCTCCCAGATACATCTCATTGGTATAAAGTCCCTCCGGCTCCACAAAAACCTGATGTCGGTTCTTATCCGGAAATTTAACCACCTTATCCTCAATAGAAGGACAATACCTTGGCCCGGTTCCTTCGATAGCACCTGAGAACAGAGGCGAACGGTCCAGATTTTCCCTGATAATGCGGTGTGTGTCATCATTGGTATAGGTCAGCCAGCAAGAAACCTGCTCCTTCTGTATATCATCCGGATTCGTTGAAAAGGAAAATGGCACCACCCTGGAATCTCCCAGCTGCTCCTCCATCCTGGAAAAATCAATACTCTTCTTATCCACTCTGGCCGGGGTCCCTGTCTTAAACCGGAACATCTCAATCCCGTTTGCCTTCAGGGATTCCGTGAGATGATTAGCTGCCTGAAGGCCGTTAGGCCCTGTAGGATTGCTCACATCCCCATAAATACACCTGGCTTTCAGATATGTTCCTGTACACAGTATCACAGCCTTGGCATGATACACAGCGCCAGAAAACGTTTTTACACCGCTGACTGCTCCTTGCTCCACCATGATTTCGGACACTTCCGCCTGACGTATGGTAAGATGGTCTGTATTTTCCAGGGTCTTTCTCATATGCCTGCTGTAATCCTGCTTATCAGCCTGGGCGCGCAGGGAATGGACAGCCGGTCCCTTGGATTCATTGAGCATCTTGGACTGTATGAAGGTCCTGTCAATGTTCTTTCCCATCTCTCCCCCCAATGCATCCAGCTCCCTGACCAGATGGCCCTTGGAGCTTCCACCTATGTTGGGATTACAGGGCATCAGCGCTATGCTGTCCACGCTGACCGTAAACATAATGGTTTCCATGCCCAGTCTGGCACTGGCCAGAGCTGCCTCGCATCCTGCATGGCCCGCGCCCACAATCACCACATCGTATGTTTCTTCTAAATAAGGCATCATTCCACGTTCCTCTTCCATATCCATGAGTCAAATTTAATTGGTAACAAATTTCAGTCCCTGACACAAGCTCCCCTATTTACCCATACAGAATTTTGCAAATATCTCATTTACAACATCATCGTCCACTGCCTCCCCGATAATGAATCCCAGCTGTTCATAGGCATTCATCAGGTCAATGGAATAAAAATCCTCCGGCATGTTGTCCTCAACGCTTCCCTTTACCATGTTAAGGCTCTCAAGGCACTGCTCCAAAGCCTCCTTGTGGCGCGCATTGGTAATATAAACCTGGTCATTGAAAGACAGCTCACCGTGATAAAACAGCTTCTTGATTTCCTGCTCCAGAAGTTCGATACCCTGTTCTTCCTTTGCTGATACGGGAATCACCTTATGGCCGCAGAGCTGTTCCAGTTCCTCTGTGCCCACTTCCAAATCCAAATCCGATTTATTCAGCAGCACAATGGATTTCCTGCCCTGGATGAAATTCATGATTTCCCTGTCGCTTTCATCCAGGGGCCTGGAACCATCCACCACGTAAATAATCAAATCAGCATCCCTGGCTGCCTTTAACGCCCGGTCCACACCTATTTTCTCCACCACGTCCTCTGTATCCCTGATTCCGGCCGTATCCACCACATTAAGACTGATTCCCTGAAGATATATATGCTCCTCCAGAGTATCCCTGGTAGTACCTGCAATCTCCGTGACAATAGCCCTCTCCTCCCCTAAAAGCACATTCATGAGGGAGGATTTGCCTGCATTGGGCTTGCCCAGTATGACTGTCTTTATTCCCTCAGACATGACCCTGCCGTCATCCGCCGACAGAAGCAGCTTTCTCACTTCCCCTATCATGGGTTCCAGGGAATCCATCAGCTGTTTCCCATATCCGTCCAGGGATATATGTTCCGGGTCATCCAGGGCTGATTCGATAAACGCAATCTGATACAGAATCCGGCTGCGCAGCTCCTTAATCTTATTTGACACTGAACCGCTCAGCTGGCTCACAGAGCTTTTAAGCGCATATTCATTGGTTGCATGAATTACATCTGCAACTGCCTCGGCCTGGGACAAATCCAGCCTGCCGTTCAGGAAAGCCCTCTTGGTAAACTCTCCCGGATCAGCTGTCCTGGCGCCCGCATGAAGGACGGTTTCCAGAATCCTTCTGACCATCAGGACGCCCCCATGGCAGTCAATCTCCACCGTATCCTCAGCCGTATAGCTGTGGGGTCCCTTCATGATAATGACCAGGGCCTCATCCACCTTATCATCCCCGTCATATATATACCCGTAATGGACGGTATGGGACCGGGATAGGCTCAGCCTTACCCTCTCCCCTTTTTTGTTCCGGAAAATGGAATCAATAATAAAAAATGCTTCCTCACCGCTGATTCGCACAATTCCGATTCCTGAGTTGCTCATGCCTGTGGCTATGGCCGCAATCGTATCTGTCTTCATAGGCTCTCCTCACAATAGAGCAAAAAGGCCGTCGCTTCAGCAACAGCCTCTTAACCTGTTTCATTACCACCTGCATCCAATCATGGTTGGACAGGCTTATTCCTCTTCACCGGCAGCTGTCTCAGCAGACGCATCAACAGATGTCTGTGATGAACCATTTCCATTGTTCCGGCGGTTGCTCCTGTAACCTCCGGAACGGTCGGAACGCTCAGAGCGGTCATAACGTCCGCCCTTATTTCTGTCGTAACGTCCCTTTCTCTCACCGCCGGAAGCTTCCTTCTTAAGTGCAATCACCACATGGCGGAACGGTTCTTCCCCCTCGCTTCTGGTGGTCACATATTTATCATTCTGAAGGGCAGCATGAATGATTCTTCTCTCATAAGGATTCATAGGTTCAAGAGACACCGGCCTCTTGGTCCTCTTAACCTTATAAGCAATATTCTTAGCCAGGGTCTCCAGGGTTTCCTTCCTTCTCTCACGGTAATTCTCAGTGTCCAGTTTAACCCTGAGATATCCTTCCGTTCCCTTGTTCACAATAAGGCTTACCAGATACTGAAGAGAATCCAGGGTCTGGCCTCTCTTGCCAATAAGGATGCCCATGTCCTCGCCTTCCAGGTTTAAGGACAGTTCCTGCTCCTCCTGGTTATATGCAGCCGTAATGTTCACTTGCATATTCATTGCCCCAAAAATCTGGGACAGGAAATCCATTGCCTTATCCTCAACGGACTCTTTTTTCTTAGCACGAATAATGGCAGGTTTTGCGCCGATACCAAGGAATCCTGTACTTCCTTTATCAACTACCTCATATTCCAGTTTGTCGCTGGTGGTTTCAAGTTCGATTAACGCCTTTGTAACTGCTTCGTCCACTGTCTTGGCAGTAACTGTAATCATATCCATACAAAACCCTCCTACTTTTTACCCTTCTCATGCTTCTCATTATACTTGGAAACCATGTTAGCCTTAGCCGCCAGACTTCCGGGCTTGGCATTATCATTATAGTACTTGGTAGACTCCTCAACAATGGTCTTTGTCTTAGCAATCTTAGCCATCTGGGCCTGTTCTGCCTTTTCTTCCTTTGCCTCAATCTTCTTGAGCATCTCATCTACATTGCCCACTTTTGTAGGAGGAAGGCCTTTCTTTGCGCGCTTCTTGTTGGTTTTTTCAATGTTCTTCTGAACCAGGTCGTCAATATTAACCTTATTAAGGTAAGAATTGATTCCCACCTGCTGGATGATGGTGAACACACTCTGTGCAACCCAGTAAAGTCCGATACCGGATGCAAATGAGAAACAGAAGAATACGGACATCAAAGGCATGGTCACATTCATGCTCTTCATCATATTGGCGCCAGGAGCCTCTTCAGACTGCTGGGGCTGGTTGGCTGTCATCAGCTTGGTGCTGTACCACTGGCTTAAGCCGGCCAGCAGCGGAATACACAGTGCAGCGAATGCAGTCATCAGGGTGGTGTCGTCTACCTTATTAAAATAATTCATGATAACCTGCAGCGGCGTGTATGCAATATTCAGGCCAAAGAAATTCTGCATGTTCTCAATGGCATCCACCACTCTTACGCCTGTCTCCGTAACAGCCTGTCCCACGGAGGAAAAGGCATTGACCAGAGAATCCCACTGCTGCCCTGTAAGCTTATATAATAAATCAATGACTGTGTTTACATTGGTATAGTCAAATCTCTCACCCACCATTTTGTGGGCCTGTGCCAGGTCCGTAAATGCCTGAGCCGACTCATATCCGCTGGGAAGCTTGCTTACCACTGCTTCATAATATCCCCTTACGGACTGTACATATGCAGGAATATTGTAGATAACGCGGTACAATGCGAAAATAATAGGCATCTGAATCAGAAGAGGGAGGCACCCGCCTGTCATGGATGTGCCGTACTTCTCATAAACCGCCTTGATTTCAGTCTGCATCATCATGGCGTACTTCTGGTCATTTTCCTTGCCCTTGTACTTTTTCTGGATGGCCGTTATCTCAGGCTGCATAACCGCCATGAGTTTCGATGATTTCTGCTGCTTGATGGTAAGAGGTATCATCAGCACCTTGGTTACAAGGGTAAATAAAATGATACATAAACCAATATTTAATATCCCGAAGGTACTGGTAAAACGGAACAACAGGTCCATAATCCACCCCAGGATATCAGCTATTGGCCCAAGAATACCTCCTGTTTTTGTCAATACTACTGCGCCAGCTATACTGTTCAATACGCTACCTCCTTTGATTTACGGAACTGGATCATAACCGCCTTCTGCAAATGGGTGACACCGGAGTATCCTCTTGCAGGCCAACCATGTACCTTTTAACGCACCATACTTCTGTAATGCTTCAATGGCGTATTGAGAGCATGTAGGTGTGTAAATGCAGTGAGTTCTTACTTTAAGAGGCGACAGAAACTTCTGGTATCCTCTTACCAACAAAATCAGATATCTTGCCATAATCACTTCACTTCGATTCTTTTAAAATGTGATGCAGTCCGCACAGGTGCAGGTAAGCACCCTCCAAATGTTTGTAATCCGATTGTCCGGCAGCAACTCTTGCTACCAGGATGATGTTTAACCCAGTCTTTATCCTATTATTGTTTAAACGGAAAATCTCTCTTAAAAGCCTTGTTATATGATGGCGGACAACACTGTTGCCCACTTTTTTGCTCACAGAAATGCCAATGCGGTTTTCATCTTCCCCGTTTTCCATAATATACATCACCAGCAGTCTGTTTGCATAGGAAGTTCCATTCCTGTAAATCACCTGGAACTCACTGTTCTTCTTAACGGAAGGAAATCGTTTCATCCGAAACTCCTTACAATCAGGTTGTCAAAACACTTCCCGTTATCCGGGAAGGTAAGAAAAGAAAAGGCCACATGTTGCTGTGGCCCGTAGTTCTTTTGCTTTAAGCTTGAAACAATTAAGCAGATAATCTTGCTCTACCTTTAGCTCTTCTGGCAGCAATAACTTTTCTACCGCCTGTAGTCTTCATTCTTGCTCTAAAGCCATGAACTTTCGCTCTCTGTCTCTTCTTAGGCTGAAATGTCATCTTCATATCCGGGCACCTCCTATCAAAATTATGTGGCAATGTGAAAACACACATTTAGACTAGTATAATTAAACATCTTCTCAATTATATAGAAGAAATCCGCCTTCGTCAAGCGGATTTTCTCAAAAAATCAACAAAAAAACAGCAAAAAAGGACAGCCTCAGGGGCTGTCCCAACAAAATGTGTGCATTGCAAAACTACATTACTATATTTAGTGTGAATTCCTGCCGGCCACCAGCCTATGGCCTGCTGCCAGATGTTATCTTCAGCAGAATTCCGGCCACAGCCGTCACAATGATTCCGGCCACCAGGGCCTCAGGCACTCCCTGCATACCGATGATGCCCAGGATTACCCCGTATACCCACTTGGCTGTCCAGCTGGCTGCGGATGCATACTTATCCCCAAACAAAAGATAGATAAGATTCATAACAAGAAGGGTATTGGTCAGGGATCCGGCCACGCCTGCCGCAAACAATGCGGTCCCCTGCTTATTCCTCTTGTTCCCAAGCATCCGTATGAACATACGGTACACATAATAGGCCACGACCCCAATCAGTATTCTCGGGACCAGGCAGATGAACAGACTTCCCAAATTTCCGTGAAACTGCCCCATGGTAACAAAGGGCGAAAACACAAAGGATGTGGGATTTGGCATAAAGGTATTCTTCCACAAACTGGTCAGGCCGAATGTCAACCCCAGAAAGGCCCCATATTTCGGTCCCAGTATAATGGCTCCGATAATCACGGGGATATGAACGGTGGTCGCATTCATGAATCCAAGCGGAATATACCCTAAGAATGGCACAAAGGCCATGATTACGATAATGGCTGCAATAACTGCCGCCAATACCAGGTCACGGGTTTTGGTTAAAGTATTCATTTTTTCCTCCTGCTACTGTTCTTATGAAAAAGATACAATGCAATGCTACAACGTAATTATAAGTAAAAAAGACCTCAGCGTCAATGTTTCAGGTTCATGTTTCCCTTTCTATGCAAGGACATTTTCACATTAGCCCCCAGATTTACATAACATTATCCACAAAATGTGGATAAGTTGTGGATAAGTATGGGATACTCACTGTTTTTTCCCCAGGCCTATCTAAAAAAACCAGAATTTATTAGTATTTCCACCATGTGTAAAACTCCGGTTAGCTTTTTCACGATTTTTGTGGACAAATGGCCTGTCCACAGGGCTTACACAGATCTTCCACCCTCAATACACAAAGTTATCCACAATATTTTACACTTGTCATTGAAAAAATTTTTACTTTAGTATACAATAGATTTAGATTGGGCAATTCTGCAATACAGTTTTAGGAGACAAAAAATGATCGAAAAAATCAAAGAAAACTGGGACAAAATCTTACTTACTTTAAAAGAAGAACACGAAATATCCAATATCTCCTACAGTACCTGGCTGGAACCCTTAAAGCCGCACTCTTTTAAAGACAACAAAGTAACCATCATTGTTCCCGAACAGACCTTTTTACAATATGTAAACAAAAAATATGGATTTTTATTAAAGGTAACCATCTCGGAATTCCTTGAAAAGGAATGCGAGGTGGATTTCAAAGTTAAGGAGCAAATCGAGGAGGCGGAGGAACCGTCCTCACCCCAGCTGATTAAGAACAACAAGGCTTTAGTGAGTCCCGATGTCATACAGAGCGCGAACTTAAATCCCAAGTATACCTTTGATACCTTTGTTGTAGGCGGAAATAACAACCTGGCCCATGCTGCCGCCCTGGCTGTGGCTGAATCCCCAGGTGAGATTTACAACCCTCTTTTTATTTACGGAGGCGTGGGACTTGGCAAAACCCATCTGATGCATGCCATCGCCCACTTCATATTAAAGAACAACGCCAAATCCAAGATATTGTACGTCACCTCTGAGACCTTTACCAATGAGCTGATTGACGCCATCCGTAATAAGAACAACATAACCACCACGGAATTCAGGGAAAAATACAGGAACAACGATGTCCTGCTCATTGACGATATCCAGTTCATCATAGGTAAGGAAAGCACCCAGGAGGAATTTTTCCATACCTTCAACACATTATATGAATCAAAGAAGCAGATTATCATATCCTCAGATAAGCCGCCAAAAGAAATTGAGACACTGGAAGAACGGCTCCGCTCCCGTTTCGAATGGGGCCTGACCGTGGACATCCAATCTCCTGATTATGAGACAAGAATGGCAATCCTGCGCAAAAAGGAGGAGATGGAGGGATATAATATAGATAACGAGGTAATCAAATACATCGCTACCAATATTAAATCCAACATCCGTGAGCTGGAGGGAGCCCTGACAAAAATTGTTGCATTATCAAGGCTCAACAAATGCGACATCACCCTGGAGCTGGCCGAGGAAGCCTTAAAGGACATCATTTCCCCCAATGCCCAGAGGGAAGTGACACCTGACCTGATAATCCAGGTCGTTTCCGACCACTTTGGTCTGACCCCACTGGATATTTCATCCCAGAAACGCAATAAGGAAATCGTATACCCAAGGCAGATTGTCATGTACCTGTGCAGGGATATGACGGCCACCCCACTCCAGACCATTGGACGGTATCTTGGAGGAAGGGACCATACCACCATCATACACGGCGCTGAAAAGATTACCGGGGACATGGCAAAGGACGATACTTTAAGGAATACCATAGAGATATTGAAAAAGAAGATTAATCCACAATAGGAAGTGGAATCCATGTGGACGGGCTGTTGATAACTGATCGTTTCTGAAGGACCTGTGAATGACTTTTAACCATCTGTGGATAAACTTTAAGTTTTCCCTGAGAAAAGTGGATGGTTTCCACAGCCCGTTCCACAGGTACTTGTCCTTAATTATCAAGGGCTTCAGACAGTTTTGCACAAACCCACAGCCCCTACTACGGTTTCTACGAAAATTATCTATATCTTCACTCACAGATGACACACCGGGCACACAATTACTCTGAAAGGAAGTTATCAACATTATGAAGTTAAGATTTCAAAAAGACGCCATTGTTAATGGAATTAATATTGTAATGAAAGCAGTACCTTCCAAGACCACCATGTCCATTCTGGAATGCATACTCATTGACGCCAGTACAAACGAAATCAAGCTTACAGGCAATGATATGGAGCTGGGAATTGAGACAAGGGTTGAGGGAGACATACTGGAACACGGAAAGATTGCACTGGATGCAAAGCTTTTCTCTGAAATCACCAGAAGGCTTTCCAGTGAAAATGCATCCGTTACCATTGAATCAGATGATAAGTTCAACACCACCATACGCTGTGAGAACTCTGTATTTAATATCCAGGGACGCGACGGAGAAGAGTTTGCCTATCTTCCCTATATAGAAAAGGATAAATATATCTGCCTGTCCCAGTTTACCTTAAAGGAGGTCATCCAGCAGACCATATTCTCCATTTCACCTAACGACAGCAATAAGATGATGGCTGGAGAGCTGTTTGAGGTCAATGAAAACCAGCTGAAGGTGGTGTCCCTAGACGGACACAGAATCTCCATCCGTAAGGTCCGCTTAAAGGACCACTATGAGGACACCAAGGTTATTGTACCGGGTAAGACCTTAAGCGAGGTCAGCAAAATTTTGGGCGGCGACAATGAGAAAGAGGTTCTGATTTACTTCAGCACCAACCACATCCTTTTTGAATTTGACAATACAATCGTTGTGTCCCGTTTGATTGAAGGGGAATATTTCAGAATCAGCCAGATGCTTTCCAGTGATTATGAGACAAAGGTATCGGTAAACAAGAAGGAATTCCTGGACTGTATTGAGCGCGCCACAATCCTGATACGCGAAAACGACAAGAAACCGCTGATTATCAATATTGGCGATAATTCCATGGAACTGAAGCTGAACTCCAGTTTTGGATCCATGAACGCAGATTTGATGATTCACAAAACCGGTAAGGACATCATGATTGGATTCAATCCCAAGTTCCTCATCGATGCACTGCGTGTCATTGATGACGAGGAAATCAATATTTATATGATGAATCCAAAGTCCCCATGCTTTATCAAGGACGAGGAGGAAAATTATATTTATCTGATTCTTCCTGTTAATTTTAATGCTGCTACTGTCTAGCAGGATGTCTAAGAGAGGAAAAGTATGGAAATAATAAAACTGAGGGAAGACTATATCAAGCTGGGCCAGGCGCTGAAGGCGGCTGGCCTGGCGGAATCAGGCGTAGATGCCAAGTATGCTATTGAGGACGGCCTTGTATCGGTAAACGGCGAGACTGCTCATCAGCGCGGGAAAAAACTGGTGGACGGCGATGTGGTCACCTATAACGGTGAAACCATTAAAATCACTAAGTAACAGACTGGTAGGGAAATCCATGATTATTGAATCCATAGAACTGAAAAATTACCGCAACTACAATGAACTACATATGGAGTTTAATCAGGGAACCAATATACTCTATGGGGATAATGCCCAGGGAAAAACCAATATCCTGGAGGCAGTGTATGTGTGCTGCACGTCCAAATCACATAAAAGCGCCAAGGACAGGGATATCATCCGGTTCAATCAGGATGAATCCCATATTAAATTGCAGATAAGGAAAAACAATGTACCTTACCGCATTGACATGCATCTGAAAAAGAACAAGCCAAAGGGCATTGCCATCAATGGGGTTCCCATACGCAGGGCCAGCGAGCTGTTCGGCATTGCCAATGTGGTATTCTTCTCGCCGGAGGATTTGAATATTATAAAAAACGGGCCTTCTGAGAGGAGACGGTTCATTGACATGGAACTGTGCCAGCTGAATAAACTCTATGTCCATTCCCTTGTGCAGTACAACAAGGTCCTTCTTCAGCGGAACAAGCTGTTAAAGGAACTGTTTTTCAGGCCTGAATACGAGGAAACCCTGGATGTCTGGGATATGCAGCTGGTAAATTACGGGCGTGAGGTAATTAAGTTCCGAAGGGAATTTATTAAGCAGCTGAATGAAATCATGCACGCCATCCACCTGAGTCTGACAGGGGACAGGGAGGATATATCCATTTCCTATGAACCCTACACCCAGGAGGACCAGATGGAGGATGTCCTTAAGAGGAACCGTGCCCAGGACATGAAACAGAAGACCACATTGTCGGGACCTCACAGGGACGACATTAGCTTTATTGTTAATGGTATTGATATACGCAGGTTCGGATCCCAGGGTCAGCAGCGCACAGCAGCCCTGTCACTTAAGCTGTCAGAGCTTCAGCTGGTCAAGCAATTAAGCCATGACGACCCAATCCTGCTATTAGATGATGTGTTATCAGAGCTTGACAGCAGCAGGCAGAACCATCTGCTGTCGGCCATCAAACATATACAGACCATGATTACCTGCACGGGTCTGGACGATTTTGTCAACAACAGGTTCCAGATAGATAAGGTATTCAAGGTAATTGACGGGACTGTCATCAACGAGAATTAATGCCGTACTAGAAAGAAAGGATGATTATATAACATGGGAGAGCAATACGGAGCAGACCAGATTCAGATTTTGGAAGGACTGGAGGCGGTCAGAAAGCGGCCTGGTATGTATATAGGCAGCACATCAGCCAGAGGTCTCCATCATCTGGTGTATGAGATTGTAGATAATGCGGTAGATGAAGCATTGGCGGGATATTGTGATTCCATCGATGTGACCATCAACGAGGACAATTCCATCACAGTGGTGGACGACGGCCGCGGTATTCCGGTAGATATCCAGAAAAAGGCGGGACTTCCTGCCGTGGAAGTTGTATTCACCATCCTCCATGCAGGCGGTAAGTTCGGCAACGGCGGATATAAGGTGTCCGGCGGTCTTCATGGCGTTGGTGCTTCCGTTGTCAATGCTTTGTCTGAATGGCTGGAGGTGCAGGTATATAAAGATGGAAATATTTACCAGCAGCGTTACGAGAGGGGAAAGGTAACATACCCCTTAAAAATTGTGGGAAAATGCGGACCGGAACAGCATGGAACCAAGGTTACATTCCTGCCTGACAAGGAGATATTCGAGGAAACGGTCTATGATTACGACACGCTGAAAATCCGGCTCAGGGAAACTGCGTTCCTGACCAAGAACCTGAGGATTACCCTTAAGGACGACAGGGAAGAAAAGAAGGAAAAGACATTCCACTATGAGGGCGGTATCAAGGAATTCGTCACATACCTGAATAAGGGCAAGACACCTCTTTACGAGCAGGTTATTTACTGCGAGGGAACCAAGGAAGGCGTGTATGTGGAAGTATCCATGCAGCACAATGATTCCTATACAGAGAATATCTATACATTTGTTAACAACATCAATACGCCTGAGGGCGGCACCCATCTCACCGGTTTCAAGAACGCCCTGACCAAGACCTTCAACGATTATGCCAGGGAAAACAAGCTCCTAAAGGACAGCGAGGATAACCTGTCCGGTGAGGATATACGCGAGGGCCTGACAGCCATCATCAGTGTTAAAATCGAGGATCCCCAGTTTGAGGGGCAGACAAAACAGAAGCTGGGCAACAGCGAGGCCCGTGCGGCAGTGGACAATATTGTCAGTGAGCAGCTGACCTATTTCCTGGAGCAGAATCCGGCTGTGGCCAAGTCCATGTGCGAGAAATCCATACTGGCACAGAGGGCCAGGGCAGCTGCCAGGAAGGCCAGGGATTTGACTCGCCGTAAATCCGCTCTTGACGGCATGGCCCTTCCGGGAAAGCTGGCTGACTGTTCTGACAAAAATCCGGAAAACTGCGAGATTTACATTGTAGAGGGTGATTCCGCCGGCGGTTCTGCGAAGACAGCCCGTTCCCGTGCAACCCAGGCCATCCTTCCCCTGCGCGGTAAGATTCTTAACGTGGAGAAGGCCAGGATGGACCGTATCTACGGCAATGCTGAAATCAAGGCCATGATAACTGCATTTGGAACAGGTATCCATGATGATTTCGATATATCCAGGCTGCGCTACCACAAAATCATCATCATGACGGATGCCGATGTGGACGGCGCTCATATCAGCACCCTTCTTCTGACATTTATTTACAGATTCATGCCGGAACTGATTAAGCAGGGATATGTATACCTGGCCCAGCCGCCGCTTTATAAGGTGGAGAAGAACAAGAGGGTGTGGTATGCGTACAGCGATGAGGAGCTGAATTCCATCCTCATGGAGATTGGCCGGGACAACAGTAATAAAATCCAGCGTTACAAAGGTCTGGGAGAGATGGATGCGGAGCAGCTGTGGGAGACAACCATGGACCCGGAACGCAGGATTCTTCTGCGTGTCACCATGGACGAGGAAACCACGTCAGAAGTAGATTTGACCTTCACCACCCTTATGGGCGACCAGGTAGAGCCAAGAAGGGAATTCATTGAGGCCAATGCAAAAAAGGTGAAGAACTTAGATATCTGATTTTAGACTGCAAACATAAAGGAGATTGAATATGGAACCAAATGTATTTGACAAGGTTCATGAAGTAGACCTTAAAAAAACCATGGAACAGTCCTATATCGACTATGCCATGAGTGTTATCAGCGCCAGGGCCCTGCCTGATGTCAGGGACGGTCTTAAGCCCGTACAGAGGCGTGTGCTTTATTCCATGATTGAGCTGAATAACGGTCCGGATAAGCCTCATCGTAAGTGCGCCCGTATCGTCGGTGATACAATGGGTAAGTACCATCCCCATGGAGACAGCTCCATTTACGGCGCGCTGGTTAACATGGCGCAGGAGTGGTCCACCCGATATCCTCTGGTGGACGGACACGGAAACTTTGGTTCTGTGGACGGAGACGGCGCTGCAGCCATGCGTTACACAGAGGCCCGCTTAAGTAAGATTTCCATGGAAATGCTGGCAGATATCAATAAAGATACCGTGGACTTCGTACCCAACTTTGATGAGACAGAGAGAGAACCCCTTGTACTTCCTTCCAGATACCCCAACCTTCTGGTGAACGGTACATCCGGTATTGCCGTTGGTATGGCCACCAATATACCGCCCCACAACCTGAGGGAAATCATCGGAGCAGTGGTGAAGATGATTGATAACAGGGTGGAGGAGGACCGGGAAACCTCCCTGGAAGAAATCATGGAGATAGTGAAGGGGCCTGACTTCCCCACCGGAGCCACCATTCTGGGAAGAAGGGGAATTGAGGAAGCCTACCGAACAGGCCGCGCCAAAATAAAGGTGCGCGCAGTGACCAACATAGAAACCATGGCCAACGGAAAGTCCAGAATCATTGTGACGGAACTTCCCTACATGGTAAACAAGGCCCGTCTCATTGAGAAAATCGCAGATTTGGTCAAGGAAAAGAAAATTGACGGCATCACCTATATCGGAGATGAATCCAACCGTGAAGGCATGCGTATAAACATAGAGCTGCGCAGGGATGTAAATGCCAATGTAATCCTGAACCAGCTGCTAAAGCATACCCAGCTGCAGGATACCTTCGGCGTTATTATGCTGGCCTTGATTAACAACCAGCCAAGGGTGCTGAACCTGCACCAGATGCTGGAGGAGTACTTAAAGCATCAGGAAGAGGTCGTTACCAGAAGGACACAGTATGATTTAAACAAGGCGGAAGAAAGGGCCCACATATTAAAGGGTCTGCTAATTGCCCTGGACCATATTGATGAGGTTATCCGCATTATCCGCGGGTCAGCCAATGTGGCTGACGCCAAGAACCAGTTGATGGAGCGCTTCGGACTTTCCGATGTCCAGTCACAGGCTATTGTGGATATGAGGCTCCGCGCTCTTACGGGGTTGGAACGTGAGAAGCTGGAAAATGAATTCAGGGAACTGCAGGCAAAGATTGAGGAGTTAAAAGCTATTCTTGCAGATGAGAAGAAGCTGCTTACTGTTATCCGGGATGAAATTATGATTATCTCGGATAAATACGGCGATGACCGCCGCACAGCCATTGGATATGACGATGATATGTCCATGGAGGATTTGATTCCGGACGAGGACACCATCATTGCCATGACCCATCTGGGGTACATCAAGCGTATGGATGTGGATAATTTCAGAAGCCAGAACCGCGGAGGCAAGGGCATCAAGGGGATGCAGACCATTGAGGAGGATTATATCGAGGACCTGCTCATGACCACCAACCATCACTATATGATGTTCTTTACCAATACCGGCCGGGTATACCGTCTGAAGGCGTACGAGATACCTGAAGCAGGGCGCACGGCCAGGGGAACGGCTATCATAAACCTACTGCAGCTGATGCCGGAGGAGAAGATTACGGCCATCATTCCCATGCGTGAATTCAACGATGACAAATATCTGTTCATGGCTACCAGGAACGGCATGGTCAAGAAGACGCCTATGGTGGAGTATGAGCATGTGCGCAAAAACGGTCTGCAGGCCATTGTGCTCCGGGACGGCGATGAGCTGATAGAGGTAAAGGCAACGGATAATACCCAGGATATTCTTCTTGTCACACGAAAGGGCATGTGTATCCGCTTCAATGAGACAGATGTAAGGGTGACCGGCCGTGTGTCCATGGGCGTCATCGGAATGCGGTTTGAGGATGACGATGAGGTCATTGGAATGCAGATGCAGAGCCAGGGAGACAGCCTTCTGGTGGTTTCCGAGAACGGTATGGGCAAGCGCACCATGATTTCGGAATTCAGTGCCCAGAACAGGGGCGGAAAGGGTGTCATCTGCTATAAGTGTACGGATAAGACCGGCTATCTGGTAGGGGCCAAGCTGGTAAATGACGGCAGGGAAATCATGATAATAACAACAGAGGGCATCATTATCCGCATGACTGTTGATGATATATCCGTGATTGGGCGCAACACCTCCGGCGTCAAGCTTATGAGCATTGACCAGGAATCCGACATCAAGGTGGCAAGTATAGCCAAGGTAAGGGAAAGTGTTACCAAGGACAGCAATGTATACGATGAAGAGTATTACGAGGAAGAGAACGGGGATTCTGAGGAAGAAAGCGAAGCAGAAACAGATTCAGATGAAACGGTTTAAGATTCAGTTCCATGAAAAGGCTGTCAGTCACGACAGCCTTTTTATGAAATAGTTATTGCGTTTCTGTTCCCTTACCTGGTTACGGACAAAAGAGGAGAACCGAACAATATGGTTATGTGGTCATTGGCAGCAGAGTTATTAGGACTTATTATTCACATTATACTCATTTTATACCATTACGAACGGCGGCTGGTGTCCAGCAACAGGCGGAAAATCTATCAGGTATGCCTGTGGATTTCTGTTGCAACCATACTTTTGAATATTGTCTGCGTACATATGGTTACACATCCGTTTACGGTTTCCCGGGGGATGAATGTGCTGTTTAACAGCCTGTATTTTATTTTATGCGTACTAACCTGTTCGGTTATGGCAGTCTATATGTTCGCCCTCACATTGGAGCATGTATATAATAAGCATTGCCTGAGGATGGCAGGCGGCATTGTACTTATTCTAAATATTATATTTCTGGGAATCGTACTATGGAACCTTAAAAGCGGCGTGCTGTTTTACTTCGGTGAAAACCGGATATACAGAAGGGGCCCATTAAACAGGGTTGGCTATCTGGTTATGGCCATTGAGATGCTCATGCTGGTGGTGTGCTATATGCGCAACCGCCGCAGTGTCAGCAGGCCGGTGGTCCGCTTAATCCGCACCATGCCCGTGATTGCGGCTATCTGTATTGTGTTCCAGCATATATATAAGGACCTTCAGTTAAACGGCATGTTCATGGCCATTGTCAATATGGTTATATTTATCAGCTTCCAGACCAGGCGAAGCGAGGTGGACAGCCTTACCTTTATCGGAAACAGGAACTGCTTTTTTGAGGAGATATCCCTTAGAATGGCCAGCAGGCAGTATTTTCAGGTGGTGCTTGTATGCCTGAAGCAGTTCTCACTGATTAATGAGAAATTCAGCTATAAAAAGGGGGATGAGTTTTTATACCGCATTGCCGGGGAGCTGGACCATATTCTGCCGGGGGCAAAGGCATTCCGGTTTGGAAATGTGGAGTTTGCAGTGCTTCTTCCCTATGGCACGGAAGAAGAGACCCTTTGCAGCCTTAAAAGGATACAGGAACGTTTTGAGGACAAATGGGAGCTGGGAGAGCTGGGCAGTTATATCCAGGCGTATTTTACAGATGTGGTATACAACGGCCAGGAATGGAGCGCCACCCAAATCATGGAGTACCTGGAATCCGGCATCCATTATGCCAAAAGGGAGCCGGGAGGAATGAGGCGGTTTGATGCAGAACTGCTGGAGCAGTTAAACAGAAGAAAGCGGATTCTGGATATCATGGAGACATCCATCCGGCAAAGGCGATTTAAGGTATGGTACCAGCCTGTTTTTAACCTGAAAACAAACAGGTTCTCATCAGCCGAAGCTCTGCTGCGCCTCAGGGACTATGACGGCGAACCGGTATCTCCGGCTGAATTCATACCCCTGGCGGAAGAAACAGGTCTGATTGACGACCTGAGCTGGATTGTGCTGGAGGAAGTCTGTATGCTTCTTGGACATATGTCCGGCCAAATAGATTCCATTTCCATCAATCTCTCCATGCAGCAGTTTGAGGACCGCAATCTTTCCGGTAGAATCAATGCGTGTCTGAAACGGTCCGGTCTTAGCCCGGATAAACTGAAGATTGAGGTTACGGAACGGGTCCTGCTGCAGGATATGGATTATATGAGAATGATAATGGAGGAAATGACAGGGGAAGGCTTTGGTTTTTATCTGGATGATTTCGGCACCGGATACTCCAATATATCCTGCGCCCTGTCTCTTCCCTTTGAGTATATCAAACTGGACAGAAGTCTTTTGGTGCGTCTGCCTGGGGACACCAAGGTCCAGGTATTCGTGCGGAGCATGATAGAGACATTCCATGCAATGGGACAGAAAATCGTGGCAGAAGGCGTGGAAAAAGAGGAACAGATAGAAATATTAAGGCAGTTCGGTGTGGACTGTGTTCAGGGGTATTATTACGGAAGGCCCATGCCGGAAGATGAATTTAAGGATATTATAGCAAAAGGATGGGAGGAGCAAAGGAAATGAGGGAGATATCTGCAGCAGCCATAACAGAAGCAGTAAGAGATATGTGTATGGAGGCCAATTATGGACTGGCCCCGGACATGAGGAAGGTATTTGAAAAGGCAGTGGAGGAGGAGGAGTCCCCTCTGGGCCGTCAGGTTCTGGGACAGCTCAAGGAGAATCTGAGAATCGCGGGAGAGGACAGCATTCCCATCTGTCAGGATACCGGTATGGCCGTGGTGTTCATGAAAATAGGCCAGGATGTACATATAACAGGGGGAAGGCTGGCAGATGCTGTCAATGAGGGGGTGCGTCAGGGATATGAACAGGGATATCTGCGCAAATCCGTTGTTGGGGACCCCATAGAGCGGATGAATACAAAGGACAATACGCCGGCTGTGATTCATTATGAAATTGTGGACGGGGAACAGATGGATATCACAGTGGCTCCCAAGGGATTTGGAAGTGAGAATATGAGCCGGGTTTTTATGTTAAAACCGGCAGACGGCCTGGAAGGGGTAAAGGCATCCATTCTACAGGCTGTGAGAGACGCTGGTCCCAATGCCTGTCCGCCCATGGTGGTGGGAGTGGGCATAGGGGGGACCTTTGAAAAATGTGCAGAGATGGCAAAACACGCCCTGACCAGGAATATAGAGGATAAGCCCGCAAAGCAGTGGGTCAGGGAGCTGGAGGAAGATATGCTAAACAGAATCAACCAGTCAGGCATAGGACCGGGGGGACTGGGAGGGAGGATTACTGCCCTTGCCGTGAACGTTGAGACCTTTGCCACCCATATTGCCGGTCTTCCCCTTGCCGTGAACATATGCTGCCATGTAAACCGCCATGCCCGCCGAATACTGTAAATAGAGAAAGGAGTCCTGTTCTGATGAACCGACATATGAATGTACCAATGACAAAAGAGGAAGCTGCTTCCTTAAAAGCAGGAGATTATGTATATCTTACAGGGACCATTTACACGGCCAGGGATGCGGCCCATAAACGGATGGATGAGGCGCTTGACCGAGGGGAGACACTGCCGTTTGACATAGACGGAAATATCATATATTACATGGGTCCGTCCCCTGCCAGGGAGGGAAGGCCCATTGGCTCTGCCGGTCCTACCACGGCCAGCCGCATGGATAAGTATACGCCCCGGCTGCTGGATTTGGGCATGGGAGCCATGATAGGAAAGGGAAAGAGAAGTAAGGAGGTCATGGATGCCATTGTGCGCAGCGGTGCTGTTTATTTTGCCGCTGTGGGAGGTGCTGGAGCCATTCTGTCCAAATGTATCCTGTCTTCTGAATTGGTTGCATATGAGGATTTGGGCACAGAGGCAGTCCGCAGGCTGACTATCCGGGATTTTCCGGTGGTGGTGGTGGCGGATGCTTTTGGTAATAATCTATATGAAACAGCAGTAAAGGAATTTTGTACTCTGTAGTGAGGGGATATGAAGCGGATTATATATATGGTACTCATGAATCTTTTCCATGCTCCCGTGTGGTTCTTCACCATTGCCCGGATGGCCAGGGAGGAGGACACAAGGACAGCCGCTGAGAAGTATGGGTATATATCGGAGATGGTAAAAAGGATAAACAAAAGGGGAAGGGTTACGGTCACGGCTTCGGGAACAGAGCACATTCCGTCTCAGGATGGATTCATACTGTTTCCCAACCATCAGGGGCTGTTTGATATGCTTGCCCTGTTTTCAACATGCCCAAGGCCGCTGTCCGTTGTAATAAAGAAGGAGGCGTCCAACTGGGTTCTGGTAAAGCAGGTACTGGGGGCTACCAGAAGCCTTGCCATGGACAGGGATGATATAAAAGACCAGGTGCGCATCATAACTGAAGTTACCAGACTGGTAAAGGCAGGCCGCAACTTTGTCATATTTGCAGAAGGACACCGGAGCCGCAAGGGAAATGAGATACTGGATTTCAAAAGCGGTACATTTAAGAGTGCAGTAAAAGCAGGGTGCCCTATTGTGCCCGTAGCCCTGATTAATTCCTTCCGGCCCTTTGATATGAATTCATTAAAGAGGGAGGAAGTACAGGTTCGCTATATGGAGCCAATCCTGCCTGATCAATATATGGGAATGAAAACCTCAGAAATAGCACATCTTGTACATGACCGGATTCAGGAAGAAATAAATAAAAATCTCTCCCAAAATGGCTTGACAAGCTAAAGTCTATTTAGTATAATGGTCAATGCGTCTGAGGGCAAGCATGTCCAAAGAAGCAATCATATGGAAAATATCAATTCGGAGAAATACTCAAGAGGCCGAAGAGGCGCCCCTGCTAAGGGTGTAGGTCGGGAAACCGGCGCGAGGGTTCAAATCCCTCTTTCTCCGCTCCATTTTCCAAATGATTATTTTTTTCACTTTTGCTAAAAAGATGAAAAAAAGTTTTAAAAAGTTGTTGACAATAAATGACAGTCGTGGTATAGTTAATACCCGCTGGAGAAAAAAACAACAGCGGTTGATGATTGGAAAAGGCCTGCGGGCTGAAAACAAAAATCAAAAAAATAAAAAAAGTTGTTGACAAACACTTGCAACTGTGATAAGATATAAAAGTTG